>Ga0101944_10000140_pt1 | contig 245135 bp, 212 predicted proteins | sample DewCreD2012metaG_FD_75245 | JGI IMG/M metagenome (GOLD analysis project Ga0101944, IMG submission 75245) | Hot spring sediment bacterial and archeal communities from British Columbia, Canada, to study Microbial Dark Matter (Phase II) - Dewar... ...
TACTCCGATAGCCACATTCACCAGCACGCCGCTGCCGACCAGCACTCCAACAGCTACTATCACGAACACGCCATTGCCAACCAATCCCCCAACGGCTACGGCTACCAACACTTCCATCCCGACGTTCACTACGGGTTTCCTCAGTCCATCTGCGAACAATGCAGTGACTACCAGTTCTGGTGACAACAATGGCTTTGAGGTGTCGCCTGGCAACGCCTATCTTAACGATGGGGTATACGCTGTCGATAATAACAGCGGGACGAATACCAGCACTTCCTGCACCAATTCTGGGAAGGATCGGCATATCTTTTACGATTACTCCTTCAACCTGGTGGGTGCAACTGCAATTCAAGGGATCGAAGTTACGCTGGATGGCAAGGTGGATAGCACCAGCGGTGCGCCAAGATATTGTGTGCAGCTATCCTGGAATGGAGGTGCAAACTGGACGGCAGCGAAAGCTACCGGTACTTTGGGGACGACGGACACGACCTTTATCCTGGGTGGACCTGCCGATACGTGGGGACGCGCCTGGACGACTGCGCAGTTGAGCAATGCGAATTTCCGTGTGAGGGTGATCAGCGTTGCATCCAATACTTCACGAGATTTCTCGCTCGACTGGATAGCGGTGCAGGTAACCTATCGCTAAAAAACGGCTTTCGTTATTTCAGGAGTGCCACGCCTATTGATCATTTTTTCGGCAGAGTTTCAACAACCCAGAGAGGTTTGTTGACCCATGCTTATTACTAACGTGAGTTCGGGTTTGGCGGACAAGGCAGGTGATTGCCCATGCCTAAAGATTGATAGACGCCGGCGGTCAGCAACCAAGCCACACAGCAAATTTACAAGAAGATGGTGATACTGTGATGAGGTGAATGCTCGAACTAGGATATTGTTGCGCTGGTCGATAATCGTCTCAATACGCATGTAAAATAAGCATCTGACTTTATTAGGTGGAGAAATGACATGAATAAAGTGGTGATATCCCTGGTTAAATGGTTGGCAGTGGCAGGTTTGGTGGTTGCGCCTATCCTGGTATTCAGCGGGCATGAGGTTGAAGCTCATTCCCTGGCGAATCCTTTGGCTGTGGGCGAGGAGGTGCGGGTGGGGGTGCACGTATCGGAGTTGACGCGTGCGCTGATGACGATGCCGGCAGGGAGCGGGACGCCGCGGGGAGCTGGGACGACGGGGAAAGAATGGTGGGTGAGCGAATGGGCATATTATGTGATGTACCAATCGTTGATTGAAGCGCTGCGGTCGGAAGGGACGGCGTATGCGGTGGTGAGCGACGCAGACATCCGTGAGGGGCGGCTGTTGACAGGGGAAGGGAAGCCGCGTTACCCGATCGTGATCAGCCTGGCGGCGGAGGCGGTGGGGGATGACGAGATAGTACCGCTGCGGCAGTATGTGGCGGCTGGTGGGTATCTGCTGGTGGGTTCGTCGTCGTTCACGCGGTATCCGGATGGGCGGACGCGGGGAGACTTTGCGCTGGCAGGGGAGATGGGATTGCACATGCGGGAGGCGAGCCTGAGCAACTGGTATGAGAACGGGTCGTTCACGAAGCTGGTGGAGCACCGGCTGGTGGCGCACATTCCGAGCGGGGAGATGAAATGGCGGCTGCCGAAGAGTGGGGAGGAGATACCGTTGGGGGCGTATCCGGACATCGCGCCGCACCGGTGGCACCTGGCGTGGGGAGTGAACGGGGCAGGGGCGCAGGTGTTGGCGAGCGGGAGCCAGGGTCCGCTGCTGACGGTGAAGGGGTATGGGAATGGGCAGGTGATCTACTATGGGGTGATGCAGCCGCTGCTGGGGCATGGGGGATATGATGTGGGGATGTACAGCTACGTGATCCTGCGGCGAGCGATCGAGTGGGCGTATGAGGCGCGCGGGCTGCCGATAGTGAAGCTGAGTCCGTGGCGGTATGAGTATGATGCCGGGCTGGTGGTGCGGCATGATGTTGAGAACTGGGTTGGGGTGATCGCGGAGATCGATCAGTCGGCGCAGTGGGAGTGGGCGCGAGGGGTGAAGGGGGACTATTACCTGACGACGGGGACGGTGCGGTTGGGGTCCGAGGACACACAGATGAGCGAGGGGATGAAGGCGGAAGTGATACAGCGGCTGCGGAGTGCGGCGGCGTTGTATGGGGCGACGATCGGGTCGCACAATGGGGGCTTGCGCAATCCAGGGTCGAACACGCTGCCGGGGACGGATTATTTCTACTGGCATTGGGGACCGGATGAAGCCTTGGATCGGGTGATAGGCGGATACAGCAGCGGGAGTGCGTATGCAGAGGCGTCTTTGCTGCAGTCGTTTTTGGATATTGAGGGGTGGATGAGCGGGGTGGACAATGGGCGTGCGGGGTGCGGGGCGATAGGTGACTGTCCGCGGACCTGGGTGTCGCCGTTTTTCAATGCGACGCGCGAGGGGTCGTATGCGATACTGGAGAGATTGGGGGTAAAGACGGCTGGGGAGCAGAAACTTGGGGTGTACCCGCACTGGACGGTGTCGACCGGGGAGGAGGGGAAGGTATGGGGAATTGTGAGCCTGCCGACGAACGAGTGGTACCTGACGGATGTGGTGCAGGCGATCGATGATCACACGAACGAGACGATCGACGAGGCGGTGGACTTTTACTATGGGCTGGGGGGACTGCTGAATATCTACACCCACTATGGGAGTCATGTGGATGGCAAGGTGCAGCGGTACATACTGCGGAGCATAGGGAAGCCGCGGGTGTGGGCGACGAATGCGGTGGGGGTGTATGACTGGTGGGTGAAGCGGAGCGGGGTGGAGGTGACGCCGAGCTATGAGCGGGTGGGGGATGAGGTGAGGGTGGTGATGAGCGTGAGCGGGGCGGTGGATAGTGAGACGGCGGTGGAGGTGGTGCTGCCTGGATGGGGGAGAGGGGAAGTGCTGAACCTTGGGGTGTTGATCAATGGAGTGGCGGTGGGGAGTGATCGGTACCGGACGACGGGGTATGGGGTGAAAGTGAAGGCGGGTGCGGGGAACAACCAGGTGGAAGTGCGCTACACGGTGAACGTGTTGATGACAGCGACGCCTGCGCCGGCGACGGCGACAGCGACGGCGACGGCGACGCCTGGGGAGGTGATAGCATTTCCGACGACTGGGGTGCTGGACGATTTCAACCGAGGGGGAGGGGTGTTGGGGAGCAACTGGTCAGGGAAGGTGTCTGGGTATAGCATCGTGAACAATCGGCTGGATGTGGGAGGGGGAGGGGAGATCTTCTGGCAGGCGGCGCCGTATGGGGCGGACCAGGAGGCATATGTGACGCTGGCGGGGGTGGATAGTGGGGGATTGGAGCACAACCTGATATTGAAGGGGCAGGGGAGTCTGGGGTACAGCAGCGGGTTGATCGAGGTGTATTATGATGCGGCGAACCGGCGGGTGCAAGTGTGGACGTATGCCTCAGGTCAGGGGTGGGTGCAGCGAGGGGGTGACCTTGGGGTGACGTATGTGAATGGGGATCAGTTTGGGGCGCGGGCGCGGTGGAATGGGGTGGTGGAGGTGTACCGTAACGGGGTGTTGGTGGGGAGTGTGGATGTAAGGGGTTGGCCCTACTATGCTGGGGGCGGATACATCGGTTTGTGGTTCTTCGAAGCGGGGAATGCCCTGGCAGATGATTTTGGAGGGGGGAATGTGGTCTATGGATCAATTCCCACGGCTAGCGCAACCGCCACGTCAACAGCGACATCGACAGCGACCAGCACCGCCACGGCGAGTGCAACCGCAACGTCAACGGCGACATCGACGGCGACCAGCACCGCCACGGCAAGCGCGACCGCCACCTCAACGGCGACGTCGACAGCCACCAGCACCGCCACAGCAAGCGCAACTGCCACGCCATCGGCGAGTGCGACCGCCACGTCAACGGCGACATCGACAGCGACCAATACTGCCACGGCAAGCGCAACTGCCTCGCCAACGTCGAGTGCGACCGCCACGTCAACGGCGACATCGACCGCTACTCACACCGCCACGGCAAGCGCAACTGCCACGCCAACAGCGAGTGCTTCTGTTACGAATACGTCAACGCCATCGCCAACTGTTACGGTGAGCCTGACCGCCACTCCGACAGCCACGGGGCAGGCGATGCAATGGATTTATTTCTTGCCGTTTGTTCAGGCGGATGAATTGGCGCCTGAAGTGAGCTTTTGGATCTACGACCGCCGGTGAAGAATTAACGGGCGTTATTACTTTGTATTCAGTCTCGTTCGCCAGCAGCCAGGGAGTTTAGGTATGCCTGGCGGAGGCGAATGCCGCGCTCCCCTGCCAATGGCGAGTAAAAATAGGGCACTTCCCAACTGACGATCTTCTTCCCTACCTGTGCGGCGTTCGCCAGTTGAACCGCCAGGCGCTTGAAATCCGCCGGGACGAAATCCTGCGAGGTGCCAATCTTGGTGCGCTCGAAACTTTCGACGTTGACCCACAACTCACAACCGATTTCCTGGCACACTTGTTCCCAGATTTTGAAAGACGGCGCCAGGTGCGGCAAACGGTTGCCAAAGGTGCCAATCGAGTCTTGAGGGCAGATAATGTCGATTGGGCATCTGACAAATAAGTTGTGAAGGAAATCATGGATTTCCGTATCTTTGCCAGGTTGGTAGAAAGTGCCGGGCGATAATAAGATAGGCGTTTCGGGAGACAGTTCCTTGACCCCGCTGCAGACCTCGCGGTAATAAGTGTTTAGCAATTTTTCGCGCTCAGGCTGGCGTTGACCCGGAAAGCCGGTTTCTGGACTCATGTAGAAGCCATGGAAACCTCCCCGGTACATTTCCAGCAGCTCTTCAAAGCAAGCCAGTTGCTGGTCTCGGTCTGCTGCTAACGTTTCCGAAGTAGCTTTTTCATCGAATGCAAGCAGGTTTCCCAAGCCGCCCATGAAAAAACGCATGTTTTCTGCTGCCACGGCTTCGAACAAGGGATCGAAGGTGTTCCAGGTGCGATACCCAGACAACAATTTCGACCGATAATTGCATTCTTTCACCTCTACCCAGGCGGCTGCCTGGTGGATGACGGTATCGATGCCTAGCTCCTTCAGCTCTTGAAATAAGCTGCGCCATTCTGCTACACCCCAGTTCATAGTGGGGCGTCCCACATAATCGGGCGGGTGTGAGTAAATGAAAGAGCCAGTGAGTCGTCCACCTTTAGGCAGTTCAGTCATCGCCTCAAGATAAGGATGGTTAGCCTCCTTCCCAAATTTCATCAAACCTTCGATCCACGGTACATCTTCTGCACCGGGAACGACCAGCGTATAACCTTCTTGTTCCAGAAAATGCAACAAGGCGACCTCCTTTTGTTGGGTTCAACATCATTCGACAGGCATGGTGATGATATTATAATGTGGTCTGATGCATTCGCCTGAGATGATTCTTGCCCTGGATTTTGGTGGAACCAAGCTGTCTGCATCCCTGGTCAATTCGGAGAATTTAAAGCAGTGGCTTCGTAAAGCGCGGGTAAGCGCCACGTCAGATGCCCGCTCGAATATCGAAGCGATGTGTCGCCTGGCGCGCCAGGCGCTTGGTGGGCGCATTCCAAATGCCATCGGTGTGAGCTTTGGCGGACCGGTCGATTTTTCAGCTCGTAGGGTCTTGCTGTCTCACCATGTTCCTGGCTGGGAAAACTTTCCCTTGGGCGATGTTTTGCAAGCCGAATTCCATGCGCCGGTAATTATCGAGAACGATGCCAATGCTGCTGCATTGGGCGAGTGGCGCTTTGGTGCAGGAAAAGGTTGTTCTTCATTGCTCTATGTCACAGTCAGCACAGGCGTCGGCGGAGGCTGGGTCCTGGATGGAAAAATCTTCAGAGGCGCCAATGGGTTAGCGGGTGAGATTGGGCACATGGTCATCCAGCCGGAGGGTCCGGTGTGCTCCTGCGGTAAGCGCGGCTGTGTCGAAGCGCTGGCTTCTGGGCTCTCGATTGCACGGGATGCCCGGGAGATGTTGGCGGTTGAACCTCATGAAGGAATGCCCTTACGACAGTTAACGCCAGACCCCTCTGCATTGACTGCTGAAGCGGTCTCCCGCGCCGCTCAGGCAGGTGATCAGTTAGCGCAAAAAGTCCTGCAAAAGGCGGCATCAGCGCTGGGATGTGGCATCGGCGCAGCATTGGCATTAATCAACCCCCAGCGCGTGGTCATCGGCGGCGGCGTTTCGAAATCTGGCGAAGTCTATTGGCGGGCATTGCAGGATACGGTGCACACACTGGTCTTGCCCGGCGTAAGGGTTGACCTTGTCCCGGCAGCCTTGAGTGATGATGCGCCTCTTTGGGGAGCGGCAGCGTTGGCGCTGAATCTGTCTGGATCAGTATAGGAAGAAAGGTAAAACAAATGGAGACGATCGCGTTGGGCAATTTGAAAGTCAGCCGGATGATATTGGGAAGCAATCCGTTCAGTGGTTTTTCCCATCAATCGCCTGAAATCGACATGGCGATGAAGCGCTATTTCACCACCCATCAGATCAAGCAAACCTTGCGCAAGGCGGAAGATTTGGGCATTAATACACTGCTTGCTCGGACAGATCACCATGTCATGCGGTTCTTGCTGGAATATTGGGATGAAGGAGGCGCTTTGCAGTGGTTTGCACAAACCTGCCCGGAGGTAGGCAGCCATCAGGCTTGCGTCGAGCGCGCCGTGGCGGGCGGGGCAAAGGCATGTCATATCCATGGCGGCGTCATGGATCACCTCTTTGCACAGGGGCGGCTGGCAGAGATCCCGCCGGTTATCCAAATGATTCGTGACCAGGGGCTGCTTGCCGGCATCGCAGCTCACAATCCTCAGGTGATTGCCTGGGCAGAAGACCACCTGGATGTAGACTATTATATGTGCTCTTACTATAACGCGGCGCATCGCGATACACACGCCGAACATATTTCCGGCATGGCAGAGTGGTTTTTAGAAGAGGATCGGCAGGCAATGATTGCGCTGATTCAGCGGCTTTCTCGTCCTGCTATTCACTATAAAGTATTGGCTGCCGGTCGCAACAAGCCCGAAGAGGCTTTTTCAGTTGTGGCAGGCGCCTTGCGTCCGATGGACATGGTGTGCGTGGGCATTTATGACCGCCATCATCCCACGATGCTCGCGGAAGATGTCAGCCTGTTGGAAGCTGCATTAGCCCGGCGTAAAGGTGTTGTGGTTGCATAACTTCTTTTATACTTCTGCCTGAGAAGTATCTCGAATGCAACAGGCTGTAATTAAGATTGAGACCAGGCTTGTTCCCAGAGAAAAGATCCAGGGCAGAGTGGGATTGAGCGTATAAAGATACCCGCCTGCCAGCGAAGCCAGCATCACGAAGGGGATGAACAGGTATCCCAGTGCAGGTCCGCCAACGCCTCCACCGGCTGGTCCGATCATCATGCCGCCTTGTCCAATGGCTGCCATCATCTGTCCGCGAAGGTGACGCGGCACCAGATCTGCCATGAGTGCGGTGCAGGCTGGAATGGCGATCGAAAATGTGACCGCTATCACTGACCTGACCAATAAGATTCCTGAGAAACTTTTCAAAACCACGAATAAAGGGGTGGCGATGGAGGCAATGATCAGCGCCAGCATCAGCGACCGCGTTCTGCCCCAGCGGTCGACCAGGAAACCGGCTGCAAAGAAGGCAGCCAGTCGGATGATGGCTTCGACCAGCAGGATCGTCCCCCATTCCGTTGCCGACAAGCCGATCTCTTCCGTTGCATAAACAACCCAAAAAGGACTGGCAACGCCGTTCGCCAGGAAGCTTAATAGGATAACCCAAGCCAGGGCGCGCAAGGTAGGAGTCATTTGCTTCAGTAGCATAGGCGCTGCCTGGTATGCCTGTTTCAGGGTGTCAGTCAGGGCTGACAGGCGTAATGGCTGGTGTTGCGCTGGCGAGTTCTCTTGCAGGAACAGATACTGGATACCCGTGCCGATCAGGTACAGGATCAGCATAACCGTGTAGAGGATACGCATGCCCAGGTTGGCGCTGTAATGGTCCACGATGATGCCGGCAATGAATGGCGCGACGATCGATAACGAGGATGAGATCGTGTTCATGATGCCAATGCCGCGTCCGCGGTCAGCCGGGGATAGCGAATCAGCGATCAGCGAAGCATACGCCGGAAATTGAAAGACAACCGTACCGAAAAGCAATGTGGCTACTGCCACAGCCTGCCAGCTTTGCGCAAAGATGATCAATAGCAGAAAAAGGCTGGAAAGAAAGCCTGAGAGCACCAGCAAGCGAATACGGTCCGCATGGTCGGTGACATAACCGGCGATAGGTAGCACCACCAACCCGGCTGACAGTCCCAGCAAGCCAATGAAGCCGATCTTGGCGGGGTCCCCTCCTAAAGCCAGGATATAAAGTGAAGCATATGGAAAGACCAGCGAACGGGCAAAGTTGCCAATCATGTCGCTGATCGCAAAAACCTTGATGTTGCCGCTGAAAAATGACAGGCTGCTGCGTCGTTTCAATATGTTATACCTCCCACAAGCCTGACGAAAAGGGCATTGATATGATTCATTGCACAATGAAAACCTGAAATCATTCGTATGCTGATCAACGCTTGTATGCTTGCAAAATTGCAAGGTTCGAGAAGCAGATTTTGTTTATAATTTTTTACGGTTAATATAATTTTATCCTCGAATGAAACGTTCTTCACTTATAATTTGTGTGGTAGGGCTTCACTAAACGTTTTGTACGTTTCAGGTTAAGGAGGTGGCAGGCGTTCAACAATCAAACAAGCATTTCATCAATGCCATCCGCCTTGGCGGAAGAATTCAGGCGGCGATATCATCCTTTCCCCTAAAAGAACAGAATATTTGATTATTAAGGAGCGACCTATGAAACTTAAGACCGCAACTCTGAGGGTGACCGCAGCGCTGACGATTGTTATGTTGCTGCTGGTCACCCTGCCCGTTTCACCCGCTTATGCCGATGACACTGGGCTGTTGGCGCCCACGGCGAACAGCGGCACAGGGGGAGGCTGGGAGAACCCTGGTAATGCCTATGTATCAGATAACAACCGTGCCTCCTCAAATCAAATAAACGAAACAGTCTCCTATTATGGCTTCAACTTTACCGCCATTCCTTCAGGAGCCACCATTGATGGCATTCAGGTGGAGGTTGAAGGATATACGACCGGCAGGCAAATGAACATCGACCTTTCCTGGAACGGCGGCGTAAACTGGACCACCGGCGCTGGCACGGGTGTCAGGACAACTGCCTTTACCGGGACTGAAGCTGTTTACCTTTTTGGCGGCGCGACCGACAAATGGGGTACGGCGCATACCTGGGTGGTTGGAGACTTCACAGGTACGAACTTCCGAGTTCGATTCACCAGCCAAACTGGACCTGGTACAACGATATATGTTGATCTATTGCGGGTGCGCGTTTACTATACTAAACCTGGTACGACAACGACGGTGAATTGTACGCCGAATCCAGTGACCTTTGGCGAAAGCGCTTCCTGTACGGCGACGGTCACGCGCCTGGCAGGTGGCAACACGCCAGCGGGAACAGTTACCTGGGCGACGGATAACAACGGAGCGTTTACGCCTGCTTCATGTACGCTCGCCGGTTCTGGTGGAACCGCAAGCTGCGCGGTGAGCTATACCCCAGGCGCAGTTGGGGGAGGAACTCATGTGATCACTGCCACTTATGGCGGCAATGCAAACTTTACAGGCAGCAGCGGCAGCCAGACCCTTGCTGTTGCGAAGGCAACCGCTACGGTGACTTTGAGCAATCTGAACCAGACGTATGATACTACTCCCAAGCCGGTCACGGTGAGCACCGTACCCGCTGGATTGACGGTTGAGGTCACATACGACGGTTCGACGGTTCCACCAACTAATGCCGGCGATTATGCCGTCGTCGCAACGGTGATTGATGACAATTACCAGGGCGGCGCAAACGGCACACTGCAAATTGCCAAAGCCGATGCCACCTGTGTGATCAATGGATACACGGGCGTATATGACGGCGCTTTTCATGGCGCCACTGGTACTTGCTCTGGCATTGGCGGCGAGGAAGCCGGTACGTTGGACCTGGGAGCTACCTTCAAAGATGTTCCAGGTGGGACGGCGCAGTGGGTCTTCACCGGCAACAGCAACTACAATGACCAGAGCGGTCAGGTGGATATCGTCATTACGCCGGCGACGCCGACGCTGTCGGTGACTAACTCGCCAGTGGTGTACAACGGCTTGCCGCAGGCGGCGGTAGTGGTGGGTTCGGTGCCGGGCGTGGTCAGCAACGTGAAGTACAACGGCGAGGCGACCGAGCCGACGGCGGCTGGCGTCTATGCGGTGACGGCGGACTTCCTGCCGGATGACGCCGACAACTACAATGCACTCACCGGCGCTTCGGCAGGCGACTTTGTGATCGAGAAGGCGACGCCGACGCTATCGGTGACCAACTCGCCGGTGGTGTATAACGGCTTGCCGCAGGCGGCGGTAGTGGTGGGTTCAGTGCCGGGTGTGGTCAGCAACGTGAAGTACAACGGCGAGGCGACCGAGCCGACGGCGGCTGGCGCCTATGCGGTGACGGCGGACTTCCTGCCGGATGACGCCGACAACTACAATGCACTCACCGGCGCTTCGGCAGGCGACTTTGTGATCCTGGCGGCTGGTCCAGCGTTGACACTGCAGAAGACGGCGCTGCCGGAGACCTATTCCGCCGTGGGTGTCGTAATCGATTATGCCTACAAGCTGACCAATACAGGTAATGTACCGCTCACCGGACCGTTCACGGTGGCTGATAACAAGGTGTCGGTCATTTGCCCGACGACAACTGAACTGGCGCCTGGAGCTTTCATTACCTGCACAGCGAGTTATACAATCACCCAGTCGGACCTGGATGCCGGTTCCGTGGTCAATCAGGCTCAAGGCAAGGGCGCTTTCCTTGGCGAGGATGTCCTTTCTAACCAGGCATCTGCCACCGTGACTGCAGTGCAGAATCCTGCGCTCACCCTGGCTAAGACAGCCACACCGGCTACATTTGCGCTGCCGGGACAGGTCATTGTATATGAATATGTACTCACCAATAGCGGAAATGTCACCTTACAGGGTCCTTTTACCGTCACGGATGACAAGGTGGCTGTAGTGACTTGCCCGAATCAGGCTTCGCTGGCGCCTGCCGCCTCGTTGACCTGTACTGCTAATTACACCACGACGGCGGGCGATGTAGCGGCAGGTTCTGTGACCAACTCTGCTACGGCTGAGGGGTCATTCGACGGCAATCCGGTTGGTTCCAATCAAGCACAGGCAACCATCCGAACATTCCGGTTGTTCCTGCCGGTTCTGTTCCGATAGAGCCCTGTGATTGCGATTGAGGCAGCGATGGGAGCGATCTTATCGCTGCCTCTTTTTATTCATCCAGCGTGACGACTTTCCCCGTTCGGACCGACTCGTCTGCGGCAACGACCACCCGGAGGCTGTTCAGGGCGTCTTTCCAGTGTTCGCTTAAGTCCAGGTCATCCCGGATTGCTTTGAGCAAAAAGCGCTGTTCCCTTTCGCACAGATCATCGTGAGTGGGTTCATCCTGCAAATCGATGATCTCATCTGGGCGAGTGAACCTGCCATCCTGGTCGCGTTCGTTATAATGAACGCGCAGCGCTTCGGTCTTGGTGTGCGCTTCAATATTGTCCGATTGCGATTCCGCTCCGGCATGAATGGCAGCGATGTTGACGCACCCCTTGGGACCTACTACGTCCTTTATGAAGAAAGCCACTTCGCTCATCATGGGTCCCCAACCTGCCTCATACCATCCGACTGAACCATCGTCGAAAACGACCTGGAGCTGTCCGTAGTTGTACATCTCGGGAGCAATTTCATCCGTCAAGCGTGCGCCAATTGCCGCCACTCTCACCGGGCGCGCCCTGGTCATCTGGCACATCACGTCCACATAGTGCACCCCGCAGTCCACCAGCGGCGATGCAGACAGCATCAGGTTCTTGTGCACCTGCCAGGCGTGACCTTCGGATTGCTGATTGAGATTCATCCGCATAACCAGCGGCTTTCCCAATGTGCGCGCAATCTCGATGAACTTGATCCAGGAGGGGTGGTGGCGGAGGATATAACCTACTACCAGCTTACGGTGCGCCTTTTCGGCGGCTTCCAGCACCCGCCGGCAGCCTGCCACGGTGGGAGCGACCGGTTTCTCCAGGAAAACGTGGGCGCCTGCCCGAAAAGCGCTCACCGCATATTCTTCATGCGTATCCGGATAGGTGTTGATGCTGACCACGTCTGGATGGGTTGTTTCGAGCGCCTGGTAGAAGTTGGAGAAAAGGGCGTAACCGCCGCCCAGGCTTTGGTTGAGCGCTTCACGGCTGGCAGGGCTGCGGCTGACCAGCCCGACAATTTCGAATTCTGGGATGCGCTGGTATGCCCGGGCATGTGATGAGCCCATGTGCCCGCAGCCAACGACCAGCACGCGCAAAGGTTCTGTCATCTGGCTTCTCCTTTTTCTCGAGATGAACGTCAAGAGTGCTTGCCGAAAGCGTTTTTCTAAGATTCCAGTTGATACAATTTTGCTGCGTTATCGTGGTAAACCTTCCGCAGCACATCATCGGGCAGGTACAAGCCATAAATGCGCCAGCGTCCCTGAGACGGCGTGGGTGAATTTGCTTCGTAGGCAAAGTATTCATCGGCTGTTTCCAGGAAGCGGAAGTGGACCTGGTACATGGCGATGCCCGGCGTGAAATCAGTGCCGAAGAGGATGCGGTCGGCAAAGCGGATGAACCATTCCCGCGCCGAGTACGGCGCTCTGCCCAGTTCGGCGATGCGCGCGCTGATGTCGGTATAGAGATTGGCATAGCGTGACATCATTTGCGATACGAACCCCAGGTTTTCTGGATAGCAGCCCACGTGAGCGGTGATAAAGTTGGTCCTGGGGTGCGATTCGATCAAGCGGTAGAGGGACTCGATGAGCGCCTCGAAGGAAGGGAATTCCGGTCCATAAAAATGCCAGTCCGGGTTGGCATGAAGCTCCTCCCAGCGCTCGTTAAAGCGGTCCAGGGGACGGAAGAAAGCCACCGGGTCGGCAGAATGAATGGTAACCGGGATGCCGGCTTCTCCGGCTGTTTCCCACAGGTCGAACAAGCGCGGGTCATCGGGCATCACCAGCCTGCCGTCTGCGTCGCGAATGCGCAGCCCAAGTTCTTTGTAGATCTTCAAGCCGCGCGCGCCTGCCTGGATATCTGCCCGCAGCTGAGCCACCGCGCGCTCAGTCCAGCCTGGATTGCCGATTCCGGAAAAATCGATGTTGCAGTAAGTGAGGAAGCGTCCCGGATATGCCTGGTCGAATTTTTCGAGGTTCCTCTTCAGGGTGTCGCCCCACTCGCCGCTCAAGTTGATCACTGTGGCAACGTTGACAAAGTCCAGCTCGCGCAGCATATTTTCGATGTCAACCGTCCTGGGACCAAATTGTGGATGTGTCAGGTGGTTGTGGGCGTCGATTGCCGGGAACTTTGACCGTGGCACATGGTGCTCCGGCGTCACCAGCTCAGAGCGCGGCTGGTAATCTTCGATAAACAAAACATCTCTCGACCGTTGACTGGAGGATTTCGTTTCGTCAGCCATGTTACCCTTCCAGGAGATAAGGTTTTCTTGGGATTTCCTGTCAGTTATCAGCGTAAAAGACAGCCATACGAAAATCTTACCACAAGCTAACGCTTATTGCGGCATTGCCCTGTCCTGCCACCCCATCCATGCCCACGGCAGCATGGCAAAGAGCCCCACTATGCCAGGACCACCCAGCCCAATTTGAAAATTAACGATGACTGTGCTCAAGCCGGCTATGGCATAGCTCAGTACGGCTTGCCTTTCGAACGACGGGTCGGTCCTGCCCAGCCTGGCTGGCGTTACCTTAGCCAGGGTCAAAAAGAGGATAAGAGCCACGAAGATCGTCAGCCACCAGCCCCAAAAGTTTTGCATCGGAATGCCGAAGTAAGCTCCCGGTTCCTGCCAGACCCAATGTTCGCCAGCAACCATCATCGGATCCATCGCCAGATCCCAGGCGGTCATGATCACTGCGCCGATGGCTGCCACAGACAGTCGCCACCGCCATGTGCTTTGAGACTTTGGCACGATGCGGGCGGCGATGATGAAGGACGGATAGCTCATCATGAACCAGGCGATGGGAATCAGCAGCGGCACCAGCCCCAGGAATTGATATCCAAGCTTCTCGGTGTAGTGATACGGTCCATAAACCAGCCCGGTCGCCACCCCTACGCTCTCGAATGCCAGGCTGACGATAAAAGTTGCACCTAACAGTAAGAGCGCCTTTTTCCACCCCATTTGCTGCAAGCTGTGGTCAATGGCGAAGGCAAAAAGAACCATAGTGGAAAGCGGGGTGAAAAATGGTCGGTAAGCAATTCCCAGGAAGAAGCCCAGGACAATATAAGCCACGATGAGCGTGTACAACGCCAATAAAACGGCAGAAGATTTTCGATAAACCGTCATTAATCGGTTTGAGCTCATGGGAGACAAAGCTGGCTTATTTTCCTGAGAGTATCCTCGCTGCCAGGCAAGAATTGCGCGGGTCTTTTTCGTAAATTAACTTACACTCCGGCTGGCAGAAGTAAACGATCTCATCGCGGAAGTAGCTCCAGGGGGTATTAGGGGTCAAGACAATGACGCTGCCACAGGCGGTAAAGACTTCCTTGCCCATTTGTGCCATGTCGGGGCGTTCAGGCTTTGGGCTCATCCTTTGCCTCCAGCTCTTCGAGCAGCTCAAGGTCGCGTTGCAGGTTGCGTTGGCGGACGACCAGGCTAATCAGGTATAAGCCCATCACCAATCCGAAGACCACGTACCCTAGAATCAAGTAATTGGTTGTGTCGGGTGTCATCGAAGCCTCCTATTGGGTGAATCTCAGGCGCAGTTGTTCGACTTTTTCAGCCAGGGCGCCCTGGCGGATACGGTGCCAAAGCAGCGAAGCAAAAATCAAAGAGAAAGTGAGCACGCTGAACATCATCGTCTGGAACATGCGCGGTGTCATGTTGAAATCGCCTTGCGCCTGGGCGTCGCCGGCGCCGAACACCACGGGGTGGATGGTGCGGAACAAGCGGATGGCGACAAAGGTGAGCGGCACGCTGATAAAGCCCAGCAGCGTATAAACTGCCCCAAAGCGGGCGCGGCGGTCGGGGTCTTCAATTCCCTGGCGCAGCAGCAGGTAAGCGGCGTACACCAGCTCGACAATCGTGGCGGTGGTCAGCCGCGGCTCCCAGGTCCACCAGGTGCCCCAGGCGGGGCGCGCCCAGATGGAGCCCATGATGATGGCTACGAAAAAGAACACCAGGCTGATCTCCACTGCCGCCAGGCTGACGATGTCCCAGCGGCGGTTGCTGGTGCGCAGGTAGGCGATGCCTGCCACGCCTGCAGCCATAAAACCCAACATTCCCACCCAGGCAGTCGCCACGTGGAAGTAGAAGACGCGCTGCACCTGTCCCATCACCGCTTCAGTCGGAGCGTAGAAGAATACCATCCCAACGGCGATAACGAACAATACCAGCGCGATGCTGTCCAATATTGAAAGTAAACGTGGTTTAGGTCCCATAACTCCTCCAGTTTAATTCTCCTTGTTTCCCTCGATAGAGGGAGACGGGATTACTCCTCCACAATATAGTCGAAGACCATGAAGGCAACAGCGATAAAAATAATATCATAAGCGATGATCAAATTCAGCCAGGGGGCAATTTCACTCATCGGGCTGGATGCAAGGTAACCCGCGCTGGCTTTCACTGCCGCTACCAGGACGGGAATTGCCAGCGGAAAGAGCAGGATGGGCAGCAGAATATCCCGCGTGCGGGTTTGCACCGCCATGCTTGCCAGCAACGTGCCAATGGCGATATAACCCACCGACCCCAAAAAGGTCACCAGGATCAAGCCAGGATGGAACAGGTTGATCGAATACAGGATGGTGAAGAGGGGCAGAACGATGGCTTCGACGCCCAGCATGAAGATCAGGTTGCCAATCGCTTTACCGAAATAAATGGCGCTGCGGTCCACTGGCGTGAGCAGCAGCCCGTCCAGGCAGCCGCGGTCTTTTTCGCTTGCCATGGAACGGTTCAGTCCCAAGGTTCCGGCAAAGGCAAATGTGACCCACAACACCCCGGCGCTGACTTCAGATCGTGCTTTGACGTTCAGCTCCAACGCAAAATTGAAGATCAGGATGACCAGCAGCGCGAAGACCAGCATGGCAGAAACCAGCTCGCGGCTGCGCAGTTCGGCTGCCAGGTCCTTCCAGACCACTGCGCTGACGGCGCGCAGAAAAGCAGCGGCTGGGGAAGCCTGGCGAGTTTTAAATGGCGCACGTTCAGCCCTGAGGCGCGTCATGCCTCAGCCTCCAACGCCTGGCGGTAAAAGGTCAACAAACCGTCTTGCGGCAAAGCCTCCTTGGACGCCGAGGCGGCGATGACGCCGCGGGAGAGCACGTCGAAGCGGCTGGCTAAAGGCGCCACGCGCGTCAGGTCGTGAGAGGTCATCACCACGGTGCGCCCGCGCGCGGCAACCTGCCCCAAAACTTGATCCAGCATGGCGCAGGCATCCTGGTCTAAGCCGGTGTAAGGTTCATCAAAGAGCATGATCTCGGGGTCGTGCAGGATTGCCCGACCGATTGCCAAGCGTTGCTGCATTCCGCGGGAGAAGGTGCGCACCAGGTCCCGGCGGCGCTGGGTTAAGCCCACCAGGTCGAGCACTTCCTGGATGCGCTTCTCTGGGTCTGCCAGACTGTACATGCGCGCGTAAAATCTCAAGTTCTCTTCTGCGCTCAAGTCGCCGTACAAGAGAGGCAGGTGTGAGACGACTCCCAGCCGCCGGCGCACTGCTGCCGCCTGGTCGGGCAGGGCGTAACCCGCCATGCGAATTTCTCCCAACGTCGGGCGTGAAAGCGACGCCAGGATGCGCAGGAAGGTGGTTTTCCCGGCGCCGTTGGGTCCCAAAAGTGCAACAAATTCCCCTTCCGCTGCCTCGAAGTCCAAGCCGCGTAACACGGTTTTCAAGCCAAAGCGTTTCAAGAGCTTGCGAACGTGGATCATGAGCCCTGATTCAGCTGGCGCTGCAGTTTCTCCTTCAGTTCAGCCCTGCGCTGGAGATACGCCTCTTCGGGCAATTCGCCCGCCTGATACAGGTCGTCGAGCGCGATGATGGCATCCATCAGGGTCTCTCGATCTTCCAGAGCCTCGCTTTCCGCCGTTTCACCCTCCAGTTCGGCATCTTCTTCGTCGTCTTCATCGCTATCAGCGCGGTTTCGTCGGTACATCCAGATACCTGCCGCAACCAAAGTCACTCCCAGCGCGCCCAAGCCAATCAACAACTCGGTGCGGTTGTCGCTGGCGGTAATAAGATTATTGCTCAACCTGGGGCGACCGGAAATGTCCAGCGTCAGAGCGCTGCCTTTGGCAAGGTTGCCTCCGGAGAACATCAGGAAACTGGTACCCTGGACTTCTCGCGTTCCCATGTCCTGCAGCAGGCTGGATTTAACTTTGATGCCATTATCGGGCAGGAAGACCATGGCTTCAGCGACTGGCAAGTTCATCGGCAGGCTAAATGAAAGTTTCCGCTTCGTGTAAGGCAGCTTGTAAGCGAATAAAACCTGGTATTGGCTAACCCCAGGTTGTATGGTAGTGGTATCGGCAAAGCCTCCGGGTATCTCGATGTACCGCTCGCCCAGGGCGCCTTCCTGGAATTCCAGGTCTGTCGCCCCTTCAGGCAGCGAAAACGGCACCCCTCCTGTGCCGTCTTCGGGAGCCACGACGGCTTTGTCAGTCAGGTTGCTGATAATGAACAGTTCAACGACCTGTAACTGGTCTTCGCTGATGAAGTCGAAGAACAGGTGCATCCGGTCTACCTTCAGCGCAGTGATGTCTGTGGTGGTCTCATATAGGTTCACCGTCAGCCTGACCGGTTGTGCAGGGTCTTCTGCCACGCCGACATCCGAGCCGTAAAGGATGGAGGCATATTCCACGCCAGCCAGGAAGGCGCGCCCGGGGGCGTATGGCTGGTCCTTGAAAGCAGCCGTGCCGTCAGCCTGGCTGAGCAGCGTCGTTGTATAGGTCAATTGCATGTTGTCGAAAACGTATAACGTAACCGGTAAACCTTCCAGCGGCAGACTGCTGGCATTAGGCTTGATCTGAACGATCACTTCTCCCGCTTCAGGGCTTTGGCTGGTTGATAACGGATCTGTTGCGGGAGTTTCCTGGGGCGCGACAGCGGTGTTCTCTCCCTGAGCCATCTCACCTTGCAATGCAAATGATAATGATCGCACGTAGTCGGCTAATGCCCATCGCTGTTCTTCGGAAAATTGTTGCGCATAAGCCGGCATGGCTGCGCCCATTCCATTTGAGATGACCTCGAAGAAATCATTTGCCGAGCGTTGCGCCATGGCTTCCTGGTCGGTGAACTTTAAGGCAGTTTGAGCGGCGCTGGAGCCTCCCTGCCCGGTTTCGCCATGACACCTGGCGCATTCTGCCAGGTAAATTTCCCGTCCTTGTTGTATTTGATCGGTGGTGGTGCTCAGGCTAAACGCATATGCCACCACGTCCCAGCGCTGGCGGTCGGTCAGGCTGGCAAACGGCGGCATGAACCGCTCCAGGTTGCCCTGGGTGACGATGGTGAACCATTCGGCTGGGGTTGCCTGGCGGGCTACAGCCGGGTCGCCGAGGGCAGGCACCGGCACCGAGAGCTGAGCGGCATTTTCACCATCGCCCATGCCGGTTTCGCCATGACAGGGGGTGCACTTTTCGGCGTAAATCGCTTTACCTTGGGCTGGGTCAGGCGGGACGCTGGGAAAGACGATCTTGAAAGCTTCGGTCGCCAGGGGGGCGGTAGGCTGCACATAACCCGGCGGGGGGGTGATATCCTCAGCTAATGAAAACGAGCAAGCGGACAATCCCAGGCTGGTAAGCGCCAGAAGGATGATGAGTGGGGCGAAAGATAATGGTGTTCGTGTCATTGGCGATCTCTAAAGTTTCACAGCAACGCCACACTTAGGGCAAAACCGGTCCGTTTGTTGTACCGGTCCGCCGCATTTTGGGCAAAAGCCGGCTGCTTTTTCCTGGCGGCTGCGGCGGCGGGTTGCAATCAGGGCTTCTATGGCGTCATCTGGCGGCCGTGATTTACCGTTCTTGCCGTTGTTTCCGATGGCTGCTTGTGCCTGGCGGCGCTCCGTCAGAATTGCTTCCAAGCGTTCTTCTGCCAGGGGCTCGCTGCGACCGGTTTGCGCCTGGTCGAGCTGGCGTAAGATTTCTGCGCCGCGTTGCAGCAGCGCCTGGCGTTGTTCGGGATAATCTTCTTCCGGGATTTTGCCCAAAAGATAGTCAAAATCGAGCTCCTGCAGCGCAGTCAGGGCGCGGTCGCGTTCTGCCAGCAGCGCCGAAAGTGCGTGCTCTTCGGGGGAAACCTGCAAGGTATCCTTTTGCGGGAGGGCTTTATGCCGCTGGAAAAGCGGTCGGGTGATATACAACCCTACCAGGATCGCCAGCGCCAGTATTAAGAAGAGAGAACCAATGTCCATGGAAGATTTCCTGCCTGTTGCCTCACGGCGCTAACAATGGGTCGATCATGGCTTTGATTTCAGCCAGCGAAAGGAATGGGCTGAACTTTTTATTGACCAGAATGCCATTTTTATCGATGATATAAGTTTCCGGGACGCCGGTGGTGCGGTATGCCTGCGAAATACGCGTTCCCAGATCGGGTCCATTGGGATAAGTGATACCAAACTTCTCGATATAAGCCAGCGAGGCTGGCTCGGTATCGGTCCAGGCAATGCCAATGAATGCCACATCGCCACGCGGCTGGTAATCCCGCCAGGCGGTTTCCAGGTCGGCGGCTTCCTGTTCACAGGGTTTACACCAGGATGCCCAAAAGTTGACCACCACCACCTTGCCTCTCAAATTGGAAAGCTTGATGGTTTCTCCATCGAAGGTGGTCAGGGTGAAATCGGGCGCAGGCTTGCCGATTGCCACCGGACCTTGCTGACTCTGCAATAAGGCGACAGCAACGATGATCAATAGAATAATCAGCCCTCCCCAGGCAACCAGCTTTCCCCAGGTCAGCCGGCGCGCAGAGGGAGAAGAAGGGGTCGAAAGGCTCTCTTGGGTCATGCGAGTCTCACTTTTGCTTCTTGAGTTCTTCTTCGACGCGCTGGATATATTCGTCGGTCGCCGGGGCGGTTGAACCAGTCCGTTGAGTCAAACCGGGCATTGCCGGGGCGGGCTGCTTCCAGGCGCTCAGCGCACGGTACAGGATAAACAATCCCAAGAGGATGACCGCTGGCGGCACCAGGTAAATCATCCAGTAGAAGCCCGTAGCAGGGGGCGTTGCCAGCACGCGCGCGCCGTATTGCTCTACAAAGTAATCGCTGATCTGTTTTTCACTCCAGCCGGCAGCCAGTTTTTCACGGATTAATTCCCGCCATTGAGCGCAGGCTTGGGTTGGACAAACATCCAGGGGGACGTTTTCACATACCGGGCAGTACATCTCCTTGGCGATAGCGTTCACTTGATCGTCGCTAATGAGCGGCGGCGGCGTTGGCTGCTGTGCTGTCGCAGGCAGCGCAGTCAATAGCAAAACCACCAGAAGTGTGAGTAGTCCAGTTGTGACAGGGAAGATCTGTTTCCTGCTCATGCCAATCTTCTTTTTCATCCAAAACCTTTGATTGTTCCTGCCTCCGGCGCTTAGCCCTTAGCGGGCGCTTGCCTCAGCCCCTTTGAAACGGGAGGTTGCTTTGACGGCGGCTGGTTCCGGGTCGCGGTCTGGCCAGGCGGCAACGAGCGTGCCCAGGATGAAAACGATTCCTCCAAACCACAGCCAGTTGACCAGCGGATTGTGATAGACCTTGAAGGTGGCGCTTTGCGTTGAGATGGGCTGCCAATCCACCAGTAAGACGTAGAAGTCATCCTCCCAGGTGCTGCGCACGCCGGGGATGGTCATCGGTTGCTGTGATTCATAGTAGTAGTCCCGGCGGGGGAAAAGCTGCCCAACATATTTGCCGTCCCGCGTGACGCTGACGACTGCACGCGAGACATTGCGTCCATCACGATAGTCGAAGTTTGCCAGCGAATCGTAAGTGATGGTATAACGACCCAGGCTGAGCGATTCTCCTTGTTTGAGCGTGGCTTGTGTTTCCGTTTGGAACATCTCGATGCCGATAATGCCGATAGCCATCAACACTACCCCCAGGTGAATCACATACCCGCCGTAGCGCCGGCGGTTGCGACCTGCCAGCCGCCACAGGGCTTCGGGCAGGCTTTCGCCATGCTGGCGGTGCCGCGCCAATGCAGCCCGCCAGAATTCATACAGGGTGACCAGCGCAACGAATGCGGATAACCAGAACCCCAGCAAAGCTGCCCAATTGTGGACTCCGCTGATGAGGATGATCGCCAGGACAACGATCGAGGCAGCCAGCGGTTTCCAGACAGCCCTTCCCAGGGTTTTGAAGGTAGAGTGACGCCAGGCAGAAAGCGGCGCAATGCCCATCAAAAATAACAGCCCGGCAAAAAGCGGTCCCGTGGCGCGTTCGTAATAGGGCGGTCCTACCGTCACTTTTTGTCCGGTGAAGATGTGCGATAAAGCCGGGATACGTTGTCCCACGATTCCCAGCGCTTCGGAGACTAGCGGGAAAATTACACCCCAAAAGCAGACCACCAGGATGCCGATGAACAGGAAATTGTTCAGCAAGAAAAGCGCTTCACGGGAAAAAACCGAGGACATCTCATTCTCGGCTTTCAGCTCGTTCCAGCGGTTCATCAAGAGGGCTAATGATGCCACAAAGGTCAGCCCGATGAAGCTGAAGAAGAGCGGTCCGATGGCGCTTTGCGCAAAGGCATGCACAGAGGATAAGATCCCTGAGCGGGTCAGGAAGGTGCCGAAGATCACCAGGTCATAGGTCAGGATGATCAATACCATGTTCCAGTGCTTGAGGATGCCGCGCTTTTCCTGGGTCATGACCGAATGAAGAAAGGCAGTGCCCGTCAGCCAGGGCATGAAGGCGGCAATCTCGACGGGGTCCCACCCCCAATAACCGCCCCACCCCAGCACGTCATAAGCCCAGCGCCCGCCCAGAATCAATCCCAGCGACAGGAAAAGCCAGGCGACCAGCGTCCAGCGGCGGGTAATGCGAATCCAGCGGTCATCCGTACGCCCGGTGATCAACGCCGCGATGGCAAAGGCGTATGGGATGATGAACGAGACAAATCCCAGGTAGAGCATGGGCGGATGGATGATCATCCCCGGATGGCGCAGCAAAGGGTTCAGTCCTTGCCCGTCCTGCGGCGTGAACAGCGTCGCGCCAGAGGGCTGGAACATTGCCGGCTGGACATTGCCGCTGGGGGTGAGCCATAACCTTTCGAAAGGGTTTTCCACGAAGATGTTCAGGAGCAAAAAAAACGCCAGCGTCACCAGGGATACGACGATGACCCACGGAAGGAATTCGCGGTCGCGCTCCCATTTACGCAGAGTTACCGCCGAGGCAAAGGCTGCCATCAGCCATGACCAGAAGACCAGCGATCCTGCCTGACCGCCCCATAGAGCTGTCACTTTTAAGAACAGGGGCATGCTCTCGCTGGTGACCGAAGCCACATAGCTGACTTCATAATGTCCAGCAACCAGCAGGTAGATGATGCTCAACGCGGTGATCGTGAGCAGCGGAAAGGTGAGCAGCATGGCATGCCGGGCGCTATCCACCCAGGCTGGTTCTTTACGGCGCACGCCATATATCGCAGCGAATACGCCATAGAGGGAGCTTAAGAACGTGATAACAAGTGAACCGTATCCGAGGTTGGCAATCATAGTGGTAAGCTACTTTTGGGCTTGTTCCGGAACAGCTTCTTCATACTTGGTGGGGCACTTTAGCAGCAGTTCATCAGCGTAAAAAATGCCATCAGCGCCCAATTTTCCAGTCATGATGGCTTGGGCTTCGTGGCGCAATAGATCAGGTTTGACTCCCGTGTAAATAACGGTCATTCGCTGACGATCAGGATCGGTCACTGCCTGGTGAAGCACAGCAGCCAGCCCGCCAAGCGATTCGATTTCTTTGTTGTCTCCTGGCACGTGGGCAACCTCAAAAGAAAGTCGCAGCGTCTCTGGGTCGTACTGGATGCTGTCCCCAATCACAGCGCCCGAGATGCGCAAGTTGCGGTTCATGTTTTCGCTTTGATTCGCCATCAGTTCATCGATAGTCAAGAAGTACTGGGCGTTTGCCTGCGAAGAAGAAATGATTAAGTAGATCACTGCTGCCAGAATCAGCAGTCCCCCGACGACAAACTTGGCGCGCCCTCCCGAACGAGACGCAGTAGTGTTTTGCATGTTTCATAACCTCCAGAAGGTGTTACGCGCCAGGCGCGCTTCGCCTGACTGGTGCGTTTCTGCACAGATTGTTCGGCAAGGTTCATTTTGACATGAGTATATTAAACAAACCTGAGAAAGAAGGCAAAGGTCAATGAGAAGGCAGTCTATTGTTTCAGCAGCCGGGAGGAATTTCCCAGGATGCCCAGGTCGGGCAGCGATTGCGCTGCTGCCGCTGCAATGGGCGGCAGGATGCCCAGCGCCGCCAGACTCACTCCAACCAGGTTGTAAACCGCGGTAAAAGCCAGGTTGACTTTGATTACGTTCATCGTACGGCGGGCAATGCGAAGCGCTTCGGGAATCAAACGCCAGTCATCCCGCATCAACGCAATATGAGCCGCCTCGATAGCGATATCGCTGCCGGCTGCACCCATCGCAATGCCTACATCCGCCTGCGCCAGTGCTGGCGCGTCATTGACGCCATCCCCTATCATCACCACGATGCGCCCGGCAGACTGATACTGTTGAACAATGGCAATTTTTTCCTCGGGAAGCAAACTGGCGCGATAGGAGATATTCAGGAGGTTTGCCAGCTCGGCTGCCGTCCGCTCTTCATCGCCCGTCAGCAATTCAATCTTCTCAATGCCAAGCCGCTTCGTTTCTTCCAGCGCCAGGGGCATCTCCGGTCGCAGGGCGTCCTCCGCTGCAAGTATGCCGGCTAACTGCCCTGCGATAGAGACATAGAGAATTGTCTTGCCGTGGGCTTCAAGCTCCCGAACTCTGGCAAACAAGGCAGTATCCGGTTCATTTCCAGCCGACCCAAGCTGGCTGACGCGCAGGCTTTCGCTGATGAACTGGTAATTTCCCACCCACACTTCTTTTCCTTCCAGGCGAGCTTTCACGCCCAGCCCGGGCAGCGCGGTGAAATCCTGCGGCGTTATGGGGGAAGTTCCCCGTTTTTCAGCCAGCTTACGCACTGCCTCCGCCAGCGGGTGTTCTGAGTATCGCTCTGCCGATGCAGCCATGCGCAGCAAGTATTCTTCGTCTAAACCTGCTGCTGGGAAAATTTCACAAATGTGTGGTTTACCCAGGGTGAGTGTACCGGTCTTATCGACCAGCAGCACATCTGCCCGCGCCAGCGCTTCCAGATACTTGCCTCCCTTGATGAGCAGCCCGCGCCGGGCGCTTGCGCCAACGGATGCCATGATGGCAATGGGCGTCGCCAATGCAAACGAGCACGAGCAAGCCACGACCAAAACCGCCGTCACTGCCAGCGGATCGCGCCTCAGCAAAAAGGTCAGCAGAGCAATGACGCTCACAATGGGCAAATACCAGCTCGAGAAGCGGTCTGCCAGCCTTTGTACCTCTGCGCGCCGGGCTTCCGCCTGCTCCACCAGGCGGATGACCTTGCCAAAGGTGGTGTCCTCGCCAACGTGATTGACGCGCACCCGCAGGCTGCCCAGCCGAACCAGCGTGGCGGCGAAGACCCGCGATCCAGGTCCTGCGTCCACTGGCATCGATTCTCCTGTGATCGCTGCCTGGTCAATCGTTGCCAGCCCACTAAGCACTTCGCCATCCACAGGAATTTTTTCGCCAGGGCGGATGACCACCGTATCTCCTGGTTTCACCTGGCTGATGGGCGCTTCTATTTCACCCTCCTCTGTCTCCAGGCGAGCGGTCTGTGGCGCCAGCGCAGCCAGGTTTTTGACCGCGCGGCGCGCCCTTTCAGAGGTGAATTTTTCGACGTAGTCGCCAACCCGCATGAAGAACACGACCACGGCGGCGGTTGTCCATTCCCCGACTGCCAGCGCTGCCAGCACGCCGAGAGTCATCAGCGTGTGGGCGATAATTGTTCGCCGCAAGGCAGCGCGCACCACGTTGATGAACACGGGAAAACCGGCTAAAAGAACCGCGACTGTCCCCAGGTGCCAGGGGATGTAAGCGGTCATTTTCTTGAACACCCCCAGCCACTCGCCAAGCACGACGAATAATAAAACAGCCCCAAAAACCAACCCAAACAGCCCCAGGACCTTGCGCGAGAAGGTAACCGCCTGGGCAGTCAGCGGGTCCTTTGCCTGGGAGGCTGGCTCTGGAACGGAGTAGCCTGCTGCTGCGACTGCCTGCCGAATCATCGGGAGGGTCACATGCTCTGGGTCCAGCTCTAAGATGGCTTTCTCAGAAGCTAAGAAGACATCTACCTTGTGCACACCGGGCAGGGCTGAGAGGGCGCTTGCCACATGCCGGGTGCAATCGGCGCAGTCCATCCCTTTGACGGGTATCTCCAACGTTTTTGATGACATAGTCGATACGATTAGACTGAAATTATACTATAGCTAAATTCGCTGGCAGTTTTCTTTACGGCGGGGTCTGCGAGGTTAAAACCATGTATAATGCTCTCAAGGCTGAAAGTCGAAAAACTGAAACGCTCGCCCGAGGATTCGCTGGTTGATGTCCTTTATCAGTGTGAGGGATCGGTTCTTATCCTGACAAGAAGGTTCCATCGAATTGCCGCATGACGAACATAAATCTCCCGAAGAAAGTTGCCATCCTGCACAGCGAAGTCCGTCGTGAATTCTTCCCAACGGAAGCCCAGTACATCACCGAAAAAGACGCCGATAAAGATGCCCGCCTGGTCGGTTCGTACCTGGAGGCGCTGGGCATTGAAGTCATTATATGCCCAGGCAATGCCCAGCTTCCGGCGCGCCTGATGCAAGAGCAGCCTGACATGGTGTTCAACCTGGTGGATTCGGTCAAAGGGGATGAAAGCCTGGCTGCCGCCATCCCGGGCGTCTTGGAGCTGCTCGAATTCCCTTATACCGGCGCCGATATCCTCGGTTTGTCGCTGGATACCAATAAATTCCTGATCAAAAAGCTGCTGCAGCAGCATGGCATTCCCGTGCCGCATTACCAGCTCCTGAATACGCCTGCCGACTACCTGGATCCTACTTTGCGCTTTCCCTTGATTTCGAAATTGAATTCCGTTCACGGCGCCGTCGAGATCACCCGGGATGCCATTTCTGAAAACGAACAGCATTTGCGTGAGCGGGCGCGTTTCCTGATCGAAACGTATAACCAGCCGGTGCTGGTAGAAGAATTCATCGCCGGGCGGGAGATCACCGCCATTTTATTGGAGGGATCGCACAAAGAAGTTTTTCTATCCGAAAAAGTGTTTGCGCACCCCGAAGACCGCTATGTTTTTACGAAATTCGAAGATCAGTGGATTGTATCCGCTGAGCTGCCTTACCATCATTCCCGTTATGAAGACCCAATCATGCAAGAATATGTGAAGAAGGCTTTCGATGTAGTCAAGATGTGCGATTACGGCAAGTTCGATGTCCGCCTGGATCAATCGGGGCGTTATTTTTTTATCGATACCAACTGCAATCCTGCTTTCGGACCTAAAGAGCTGGATGTCGCCCTGGGGGTCATCCTGGATTTGTATGGCGTTTCATTCGAGGAAATATTGAAACGGTTGATTTATAATACCATGCGCGATGCCGCCAATCGAGTCAATTCTGCTTAGCCTGATCATCCTCCTCCGGATTGAGTCATGAATTTTCTCGGCTGGAGGCGTTTTCCCCTTGACAGGTCATCAATTCCGTAGATAATACCTGCTCGATTGAGCAAATATTCAACTATTATGACCAGTATTGATGAACACACTGCTTTCCAGCTTGCCAGCTTGTTCCGAACGCTCAGCGATCCCAGCCGTGTGCGCATCATCTCCCTGCTGCTCGACGCTGAGTTGAGCGTCACCTCCCTGGCGCGGGCTTTGGAGATGAGCGATTCGGCGGTATCCCACCAGTTACGCGGCTTGCGGCAGATGCAGTTGGTCAAGGCGCGACGCCTGGGTCGGCAGGTCTTTTATTCCCTGGACGATGAGCATGTGGCAGACCTCTTCCGCCAGGGTTTGAAACATATCTCCCATCAATAGAGGAACTTTTGCAGCCCAAACCACACAATCATTTTAACTCCCTGGCGCAGCAAGCTTCGAACCGGCTGACGCTCTCCCTGGTGATTACCCTGGCTTTTGTGTTTATCGAAGCAGCAGCTGGCTTCTGGTCGAACAGCCTGGCTTTGCTTTCGGATGCTGCGCATAATTTGACGGATGTCATTGCCTTGGGTTTGAGCTGGTATGCGCTGCGCCTCAGCCTGCAGCCAGCCAATGCCCGTCATACTTTTGGCTATCACCGCGCTGGCATCCTGGCGGCATTGGTCAATTCGACCGCGCTTGTATTGATTGCGCTAAGTATTTTCTACGAAGCCATCCAACGGCTCGTGTCTTCGACCACGGTCGATGCTCCCGTTCTGGCTGGAGTAGGCTTCATTGCCTTTCTGGTCAATGCTGGGACCGCCTGGCTGGTCAAACATGGCAGCCAGCATGATTTGAACCTGCGCAGCGCTTTCGTCCATTTGATGGGAGATGTCTTCTCCACGCTCGGCGCTGCTGTTGCCGGTTTGGTCATCATCTTCACAGGCTGGCATTGGCTCGATCCGGTGGTGAGCTTTTTGATTGGTCTGCTCATCTTGTGGAACGCCTGGGGCATCTTGCGCGAGACGATTGATATCCTCTTGGAAAGCACACCGCAAGACCTCAATGTTGCGCAATTGATAGCTGATTTGGAAGGCTTAGAAGGTATCATGCGCGTCCATGACTTGCACGTTTGGAGCATCAATCAAAGTCTGCGATCCCTTTCAGCCCATATCGTGACTGATGACATGCTGCTCAGCAGCGGCAGTGTCATCCAGGATCGAATCAACCAGGTTTTGCGCGAGAAATACGGCATTTCACATGCCACCCTGCAAATGGAGTGCGCTTCCTGTGGCTCCTCGCTCTATTGCGATTTGACCGAATCCTGGAGCGCTGAGCCGCAGAATTCCGCCAGAACATCCTAGCGCCTCTCAGCCCAGACTGTCACGCGCCTGATTTTGTAATACAATATATTGCTATGTCCGACGCCGCAAAGAAGAAGGTGCTCATGCTGGCAGGCTTCCTGGTTTTTGTCCTGCTCCTGCTTGCCTTGAGCCTGCCTAATCTCAGGTTCAAAGAAGGGGAACCATTTCCCGTGGGGAGCAGCCCCATGGCGCCTGGCGGGGCGGTGGAGATTGGCGGCGGTGAAATCTTATTGCTCATCTTTCGCGGAATCCTGGCGCTGGGGTTGATTTTACTGCCTGTATATATTGTCATTAACTTGTTGACCCCCGAGGGACGCAGGCAGTTATTGGCGCAACTGATCGTCCTGGGGTTATTCATGCTTGTTGCTTTATGGCTTTCGCAAAATGTCCGTCAGCCGGAAGAAGCACAAGTCCCGCAGCCGACATTTGAGATGGCAGGGGAAGAGCTTCCCATGGGCGAAATGGGTAACCAGGCGCCCCCCACTTTTGAACCTGAAACCCAAAACTGGATGGTGGCGCTGACTGTGGTGGTCGTTGCGTTGATCCTTGCGGCTTTCCTGTTTATTCTCACGCGCCGCTTGCTGAAGCCCAAACAACCGCCCGGAGAACTGGAGCAACTGGCTGACCGGGCGCAGCAAGCCGTCAGAGCGATTGGTTTGGGCATGAATTTCGAAAATGTCATCCTGCAGTGTTATGTGGAGATGGTCCAAACGATTGAAATGAGCCGCGGCATCTATCGGCGCAGCGAGATGACCCCGCTTGAATTCCAACAGCATTTGGAAAAAGCCGGCGTGCCGGCAGAACCGGTGCGTAAGCTGACGCAATTGTTCGATATGGTGCGTTACGGGCATCAGCCGGTGAGCGACCAGGGCAAGCGCGAAGCCGTGGAGTCGCTCAATCAAATCATCGCTTATTGCCGGAGCCTGGGATGAAGTTTTCAATTCGCCCTCGCCTCTCAGGCAGCCTGGTCTTATTCGCCATTTTATTCCTGCTGACTGTCATTTTTCTTTCACTGTTTCGCGATTTCTTGACAGAGACCATCCTTATCCCGTTGATGCGCTTCTTCTGGCTGATAGGGCTGGTACTTAAGAGCCTGGATCAGATTTGCATCTGGAGCCTGGCAGTGCTCGTGATCGCCCTGTTCAATTTGATACAATTTTTGCGTCGCACGCCTGAGGCGCCCAAAGGCGCAGCGTCCCTTCCTGGCGCAGTCGCCCGCGCCCGGGTGCAATTTTGGCGGAAACACTTGCGCATGAACGCGCGCCAGCCGGCGCCCAGCCGGTTCCTATCGGCTGAACTGCGTCGCCTGGTGCTGGAGGTGCTGGCATTTCGCTATCATTTAAACCCAAACGAAGTTGCCCGGCTGGTGCGGGAAGGGCAGATCGAACTTCCTCAACACGTCGCGGCAGCAATTGATATATCCGAAAGCCCTCTGGAGGATAGCCCGCTGATGTTCACGGTGGGCAGGCGGTTCTGGCGCGCCATCTGGAGCCGAATTAAACCGGTTGATACGCAGCCGCTGGCTCGATTTGAAGGTATCATCACTTATCTCGAAAGAATACTGGAAGGATCACATGACACTCACCATTTCTGAAGTTGCCTCGCTAAGCCGGCGAATCATCGCGGAAGTCGAAAAGGCTGTCGTTGGGAAGCGGGCAATCCTCGAAAAAATTATGGCAGCCGTGCTTTGCTCCGGCGGGCACATTTTGCTGGAAGATTACCCTGGTTTAGCAAAAACGCTGACCGCAAACAGCCTGTCCACTGCGTTAGGGATGGACTTTAAGCGTATCCAGTTCACGCCAGACCTCTTGCCTGGCGACATTACCGGCGGTTTTGTGTATGACCGGGCGCACAATCAGTTTGTTTTACGCAAAGGTTCGATCTTTGCCAATATTATTCTGGCGGATGAGATCAACCGCGCCTCGCCGAAGACGCAATCGGCGCTGCTGGAGGCTATGCAGGAATACCAGGTGACTCTGGAGGGAGAAACGATTCGCCTGCCGGAGCCTTTCATCGTGATTGCCACTCAAAACCCGATTGAGTATGAAGGCACATTCCCGTTGCCAGAGGCGCAGCTTGACCGGTTCATGATGAAGCTTGCCATCGGCTATCCTGCTCGCGAAGATGAGCGTACCATCCTCAACCAGCGCCGCTTGCGCAAGCAGGACCATTTCGACTTGCAGGCAGTAACCGATTCCTCCGGCTTAATTGCCATGCGCCAGGCGATTGAAGAGGTGTTTGTCGATCCCGATTTGGAATATTACATCGTTGACTTGATCGAAAAGACCCGCCAGCATCGCAAGATTGCCATCGGCGCCAGCCCGCGGGGCGGTTTAGCGCTGCTCAAGCTGGCGCGCGCCTGGGCAGCCATGCAGGACCGCAGTTATGTCATTCCAGATGATATCAAGGAATTCATCCAGCCAGTGCTTCGTCATCGTATCATTCTGGAGCCTGATTTGTGGAACAGCCGCGTCGCGGCGGAAGAGATACTCGACGAGATCACCCGTATGGTCCCTGTACCGGTGATTCAGGTGGAGGGATGACGCGTTCATTTTGGCTGCTGGTCAGCCTGATCTTCGGGTTCAGCGTTTTGGGGTTACTCTATCGGCGTAGCGAACTGGTTGCTGCAGCGTTGCCCTTAATGGTCTATTTGCTGGGAGCAATCTGGCGCATTCCCGGACAATTTCGCCTGGAAGCCGAGCGCCGCTTGAGCACAGACAAAGCCTCGGAGGGCATCCCGCTTGAAGTCAGGGTGAAGGTGCAAAATCAGGGGGAGATGGTGGATGAATTTTATCTGGTTGATCGTCTCCCGCCGGGGATTGAGGTCGTCGAAGGCGATTTAATCCACATCGAATTGTTTCCTCCCGAGGGCGCGATCGAATTGCATTATCGGTTGACCGGAAAGCGCGGGCGTTATACGCTGGATGGTTTACTGGCAACAGGCATGGATCCCTTCGGGTTATTTCGCGTGGAAAGCCTGCTTTCTCCGCTGTCAACGCTGTTGATTTATCCTGTCTCGGAGGACCTGCCGTCAATACCGATACGCCCTCCGAATACGAAGGGGTTCTCAGGACCAATCCCTTCGCGCAAGAGCGGCGTTGGGATGGACTTCTTCGGCGTGCGAGCCTACCAGCCCGGCGATCCTCTGCGGCGAATCAATTGGCGGTTGACCGCCCGCCATCTTCAAGACCTTTACGCCAACGAGTTCGAACAGGAACGCATTGCCGATATTGGATTGATTCTGGATGCCCGCCAGCAGTATAACTACCAGTGCGGCGCTCGGCAGATCTTCGAATACAGCGTCCTTGCCTGCGCCTCGCTGGCAAGCGCGTTCCTGGCGGACGGTCACTCGGTCAGCCTGGTCATGTTCGGCGCCGGTATTTCCAGGGTGTTTCCAGGGTATGGCAAGGTGCAGCGCGAGCGTATCTTGCGGGCGCTGGCGAATGCCCATACTGGTTTCAACTTTGCCCTGGAAAGCCTGGGCAACCTGCCCGCCCGGCTTTTGGCGCCGCATGGGCAATTGGTTTACATCAGCACGGTATCCCCAGATGATATTGGACCTTTGTTGCGCTTCAGAGCCCAAGGCTACGAGGTGATCGTGGTCAGCCCTGACCCGCTGAGCTTTGAACTCAAAGGAGAAGCGCCGTTTTTCTCTCTAGAAGACCGCCTGGCAGAACGCTTTGCGCGCCTGGAGCGGGATTTGCTGCTAAGAGAGCTGAGGAGCGCAGGGATACTGGTGGCTGTTTGGGATGTGGACCAGCCATTATCCAGCGCAGTGGATTCCATCCGGCTTCAGCTCCCCTTGCGGCGGCGAGTGGTCAAGGTGTTGTGATGAAACTGACCCGTATTGCCTGGATTGCATTCTTGGTAATCGCAGTGACGGCGCAGGCGGTCGCTGCCGTAACTTTTTCGGCTGGCAGCGGCTTCGAGGACAGGCTGTGGTTGTTAGCTTTCCTCTACCTGGCAGTGGGCGGGCTGGCAGGCATCGGCTTGAGCCGTTATCAATTTTGGGTGGGGACGGCTTTCCTGTGGTGGGCGGCTATTTGGGTAGCGGCGGGCACGCTGATTGGGTTTTCGGCTGGTTTATTGCTGATCAGTCTGTGCGCCGCGCTGGCTTTTTGGGACCTGGCGCGTTTGTTACAGCGCACCTTTCCCCTCGCCGGCTCTCAGCAACTGTTGCCCCTGGAAAAACGACATCTTGGCTTCCTTTTTATGGTGCTGGCGGGCGGCTTCTTAGCGTCGCTTGTAGCGTTGATGGTCAAGATACAGTTGAATTTCATCCTGGCGCTGATTCTCGCCCTGGTTTTGCTGCTGGGTATTGGTCAGTTGGTCAGGATGCTGCGCTAGTTACTCGATCCGCAGCCGAGTGCCGCAGGAACGGCAGAAGCGATCTCCCGCTGAAGCGCGCTTGCCGCATTGGTGACAATAAATTGCGCTTTCACTGCCAGCCTGGCTGGTTTGGAGAATGGGAGCCCGCGTGCGCCGAGATCGCTTGACGGGCTTTGTCTGCCGGCTGGATTTCAAAAACCAAAACCCGCCTCCCACGATCAACAGCACGCCCAAGATGCCCAGTATCCAGGGTAACGCCGTGCTCAGCCGGTCCTGCCAGGTGGGCGCAGTGGAAAGCGGCGCGCTGGGTTGTACCTGCAGCTTTTCGATCGTCAGGCTTTCGCTATCTTTTTGATAGGAGATTTTCAGTGAAAAGGTTTGCCCGGCGTTGATGGGACCAATATCCTTTTGGTAGTAGGTCAGTCCATCGCTCTCAACACGGCTGCTCACCGGACCCGGCGTGATGCTCAGGTTGTTGGCTTCTGGCGGCTCTTGCACCTGAACCACCATTCTTTCTGCAGTGTAATCACCCTGCCAGGTGTACGTGAACTGCCGTGTGCCATCTGCGGCGTTCACCGTGAGCTGGGGATCGTAATATTCCACCTGCACTTGCGGCAATGTCGCCATAAACGAAATGATTAGGTAATCGCCGCTGATTTGCACGTCATAAGCGATCGAAAATAGCTGCCCATTAGGCTGCTGCACTGCTACCGCATGGGGTTCGCCCACCTCCTTGGGGATGCGCAGCGACAGGCTGGCTGGCAGGGTCGCATCGGTTGGCAATGTCAGGTGATAGATGACCAACACGCCAGGGCGGTCATATTCGGGCCACAGGTCCACTTCCAGCGTGCTGAGCTGCAAAGCTTGCTGGCTTGCTCCTCTGGAAGGGTAGAGAAGCATGGTAAGAATCAATAAAATGGCAAACCACTTGGACATACCAACCTCGGTGGAAAGGATAGCAAGCTGAATCTTACCACAATTCGATTCTGCGGCTGACATCGTCTTATGAATATGCTTTTGTATTCGATAGTTATCATTGACGTATATCATATATAATGATATTATTAAGATATATTACATCAATAGGAGTTTAATAAATGTCACCTGCTTATGCTGTTGACCCTTTGACCGGATTGCTGACGCGCAAGGCATTTTGCGAGAAGTTATCTGAATGCCTGGCGCAAGCACGTTCCACTCCTGCGGAAAAACCGCTTTCACTGGGATTCTTCGATATTGACCATTTTTTGAATATCAACGAGGATTTCGGGCATGAGGGCGGCGATGAAGTCCTCATGGTCGTCGCTGAAACGCTGCGCCAGCTCGTTGACGAATCAGCCATCCTCGGTCGCTACGGCGGCGATGAATTTGTGGCGCTTTTCCCAGGAAAGGTGCGCGAGCAGGCGTTCCTGATTCTGGAGCGGTTGCGCCAGGCTCTGCTCGAAAAGAGCCTGACCTTTGCCTCGGGCAAGTCGCTGCATGGCATTCCCATCAGCGCGGGGCTGGCATCCTTCCCGATCGATGGACGCTCTGCTTCAGAGCTGATGCGCAAAGCAGACCAGGCGCTCTATCGCGCCAAGGTGGATGGCAGGGCGCAGATCAGGCTGGCATACGAGGAACGGATGGTGCCCAAAACAGCGCACTTCACCCAGACCCAGCTTGAACGCCTGTCCCGCCTGGCGGATGAGCATGGAGTCAGTGAAGCGGATTTGCTGCGCGAAGCCCTGGACGAACTGTTAACCAAGTACGGCGTCAACGACATTGAGTCGTGACTTGCTCCGCCGCGTGGCAGGCGTGGTCATTACAGGTATAGCAGCCTGCCCCGATAACGCTCCAGCCAACGCCGGTTGTGAGCGTCCCCCTCGTCCAGGTTGGCGCTGAGGAATACGGGCGCCTCGCCAGTGCGTTCCAGCAGCAGCTCGACCGCCCGTACGATCACGGCATTGAGCAAAGCCGCCCCGGTCACCGTCGAGACCGGTCCCACGCGCTGGCTCAGCCCTGGCAGTGCGACCAGCGCGTCTCCCAACGGCGCGCCGTCATCCAGAACCAGGTCAGCGACTTCGAAGAGCCGCGGCATGCCAGGCACGCGCGGCTGGGCAGCCTGCGAATAGGCTAGCGATGTCACTGCAATCACAAAAGCGCCTCGCTCTTTGCCCGCCTGGGCGGCTTCGACGGCTGCAGCGTTGCGCCCAGAGACGGAATGGACAATGAGCACATCGCCGGTTTCCAATGGCGTGGCGGCAATGATCTGCCTGCCCAGCCCGGGGAGACGCTCCAACTGTGTGGCTAAGGTCACAGGGCGGACGTCGGTTAGCAGCCCGGGCGGCAGGATCGGGTTGATCGGCACCAGTCCTCCTGCCCGGTAGAACAGTTCCTGCGCCAGGATGCTGGCGTGCGATGCTCCAAAAACATATACCAGGTGGTCACGCTGGATGCATGCGGCAATCGCCTGGGCTGCCTGCTCGATGGCAGCCGCCTGGGAATGTTTTAGGTCATCCAACAGGTGGATAAGTTCGGTCAGGTAGTCCATTAGTATCCCTTCAAGAGCGCCTGCGCCTCGACCTGCCTGACCAGTTCCCTTCCGTCCGGACGGTTGATGCTTGGATAAACCGTTGGCTTCAAGCCCTTCGCCAGCAGCGCTTCGACGATTCCGGCGGTCAATGCCCAGAGCACAGCCGCCGCGCCCAACCCCGACGCCGGGCAGATGGGGTAATCCAGCGCTTCCAGCGTGAGCATCGCATCGCCATAAGGCGCGTGGTTATCCAGCACCAGGTGTGCGACTTCGAACAGCCGCTTGCCGCCGGGGTGCTCCGAATCAAGTTGTGAACTGTAAGCCAGGGAAGTCAGGGCGATGACGGTCAAGCCATGAGCTTTGGCTTGCAGCGCCAGCTCAACGACGTTTGCGGTTTTACCGGAAACGCTGCCGATAATGAGCACATCTCCCCGGCGAAGCTGGTTGGTTTCGAAGATGTGCTTGATGTAGGCATAACTTAAGGACGGCGCAGGGGGAACATCTGGGCGTGTCTTCACCGGGTTATTCACGTTCAATGCAAAGGACAATGGGCTAATGGCAGCCAGTCCGCCAGCGCGGTGCACCAGCTCGCTGGAGACCATGTGCCCGCTGTCGAAGATGTGAAGCGCTCCACCGCGCGCCAGCGCCTCGGCGCAGCATTGCGCCGCTTTCTGGATAAGCTCCGAATCGGCGGCAATCTCTGCAATTTTGGCTTGCAGGGTTTCGAAATAACGCTCGATCAACATAATTTCTCCTCAGGTGTGTTGAGACAGGTTGAATAATGCCAGCCTCCCTAAAGCCAGAGCGGGAGCTTCGGCGCCGATCATCAGGCGCGCCTGCGGGAAAGCCTGAGCCAGGCTGCGGCGCAGGTTTCCCAGAATCAGCTCGCCGGCGTTCACCAGCCCGCCGGCAACGATCATCGCAAAGGCTTCTTCAGCGGTGAATAACTGGCGGGCGACAAACAGCGCCAGGGCAGACAGGTCGGCGGCGGCTTTGTCCAGGATGCGCATTGCCAAAGGGTCGCCCTGCTGCGCCAATTGCGCGACGCGCGGCGCCAGTGAGGCGACCTCTGCCCGGCTGAGTGGCTTGTGGTAAGCCAGTTGCACCAGCTGCTGGCGAAAATCTGCGGCGTGCAAGCCAAAGTGTTCACAGACGACAGCGACCATTTCTGTAGCAATTTCCAGACGACCCTCAAATGCGCGCGCTGCGCCGCGCAGCGCCTGCAAACCGATGGCGTAGGCGCTGCCCTCATCACCCAGCAGCGACCCCCATCCGCCGCCAAACGCCTGCCGTCCATCATCGCTGCGCACCCCAAAAGCCGAAGCGCCCGTCGCGGCTACCAGCGCCACGCCGTGGGGGCGAAAGACCCCCGCCCGCGCAAAGGTGACCTCACGTTCGGTAAAGTAATGGTATTTCGCGTAAGGGAGAAGGCAGCCAAAGGTTTCCGCGCCTAAGCGCAAGCCAACCAGTCCAAGGGCGAAATGGACAACCTGTCGCCCGCTGACGCCGGCGGCTTGCAGTGCGGCTATGACTGCCTCTCGCGCGGCAGCCTGGGCTTGTTCGAAGGGGACAAAGTTGGCATTCACATCTGCGGCGCTGCCCTCGCCGAGGAGATGACCGGCGATGTCCAGCACAACTGCCTGGGAGCGCGTGCCGCCGCCTTCCAGGGCAAGCAGGTAAGTGCAGGAGTCCTCCATAGCGCCTATTTTACATCCTGGAACGTTTACCAGCGCGCTGGATTTGGGAAGACAGGACTGTCTGACCATAGCATAGGGGGATTAATGGGGGATTTTTGGAATAGTCAGCGGCTGCTGAGACAAATCAGGTTTATGATATAGAACAAATGTTCTAATAATTAAAAGGAGTTTCTATGCCTGAAATTTTCTTTGAACCTCTGCCCTGGCTTTCGAGGGAGCGCTGCGCCTGCGGGGAAATTGCCGTCTGCGAGATGTGGATTGACCAGGAACGCGAGGCGCTGTGCCCGGCTTGCTACCAGCTTGAGGCGGGCAGAATCTCAAACGACCGCCGTGAATGGCTTTGCGACCTCATTCACCGCACCTGGCTGAGATATCCCTGGGAGGCAGATGTTTGTAAAGCGGCTGACAGCAATCAGCCATGATATCGTCATGTCCTCAGTATCGAGATTCAGGGGATTACTTTGGGTATAAAATTGTCTATAATGACCTTCATCGAGTTCCACTAAGGAGACACGATATGTTGCGTGACCTGATTTTGAAAAACCGTAGTTACCGCCGCTTTCATCAGGATGAGCCGGTCAGCATGGCAGCGCTGCTCGAACTGGTTGACCTGGCGCGGCTTTCTGCCTCGGCAGCTAACCGCCAGCCGTTGAAGTATATCTTGAGTTGTGATTCAGCAACGAATGCGCTCATCTTTCCCTGCCTGGCATGGGCGGGTTACTTGAACGATTGGGGCGGACCGCAAGAAGGGGAGCGCCCGGCGGCTTACATCATCATCTTGGGTGATAAGGAGATCACCCAGGCTTTTGGCTGCGATCACGGCATCGCTGCACAGAGCATCTTGCTAGGGGCGACGGAAAAGGGGCTGGGTGGCTGCATGATTGGTTCCGTGAGACGCCCCGAACTGGCGCGCCTGCTGTCGATTCCGGAACGTTACGAGATTCTGCTGGTCATTGCCCTCGGCGTTCCCAAAGAACAGGTTGTACTGGAAACGGTCGGCGCAGACGGGGATATCAAGTATTGGCGGGATGCTCAGGGAGTTCACCACGTGCCCAAGCGACCGCTCTCCGAGATTGTCATCGGGCAGTATCCGATAGGCTTCGAAAGCCAGGCATGATGTTCACATGCCTGGCAAGGCATGTGATGGTAGAATCTATATTCCGGCTTCTTAAGCCAATGGAACCCACTGTCAAGCGGGCCTCAATGAGTTATGTTGCCTGTTTTGGCGCTCAACTAAACGAGGAATGAGCAGGAACCAGGTTTGGAGGTTAAGATGTATCCCATTATCTTTAGAATACTGAGCGGGGTATTGATGGTCTCTCTGTTCCTGAGCGGCTGCGCCGCTCCAACAGCATCCCCGACGGTTCCAGCCGTTGCAGAAAGCACGGCTACCCAGGCGCCCGAACCCACGTCACCACCCGCAGATACCCCGGCGCCGCCTGCCGTTGAGGCAGACGCCCCTTACCGGGACGCTGCGCTGCCGGTCGAGCAGCGGGTAGCCGATCTGCTCAGCCGCATGACGCTGGAAGAAAAGATCGGACAAATGACCCAGGTCGAAAAGGGCAGCATCCAGATCAAAGATATCACCGACCTTTACATTGGATCGATCTTGAGCGGCGGCGGCGGCTCGCCGCCGACGAATACGCCGGAAGAATGGGCGAAGATGGTTGACCTATACCAGTCCATGGCGCTCAAGACGCGGCTGGGGATTCCACTGATTTATGGTGTGGATGCTGTGCATGGGCACGGTAATCTAAAAGGCGCCACGATCTTCCCGCATAATATTGGGCTGGGCGCCGCCAATGACCCTGACTTGATGGAGCGCATTGGCCGCGCCACCGCTGCGGAAATGGCAGCCACCGGCATCCCCTGGAATTTTGCGCCGGTGCTGGCGGTCGTGCAGGATATCCGCTGGGGACGTACCTATGAAAGCTATGGACAGGACCCGGCGCTGGTTTCCGAACTTGGCAGCGCTTATGTGCGCGGCTTGCAGGGCGGCGAAGGGAACCTGGCTGACCCGCTTTCGGTGCTGGCGACGCCCAAGCACTTCATCGGCGATGGCGCCACGAAATGGGGCACCTCAAAGTCGGGAGACTACCGCATCGACCAGGGCGATATGCAGGTGGACGAGGCAACGTTGCGCCGGCTTTTCCTGCCTCCGTACCAGGCAGCCATCGATGCTGGCGCAATGAGCATCATGGTTTCCTTCAGCAGTTGGAATGGGGTCAAGATGCACGCCCAAAAATACTTGCTGACGGATGTGCTCAAAGGCGAGCTAGGCTTTCAGGGTTTTCTCGTTTCCGACTGGCAGGCGATCGATCAGATTCCTGGCGATTATTATTCTGATGTCGTCACATCGATCAACGCCGGGCTGGACATGATCATGGTGCCCTATGATTACAAGAAATTCATTTCCAGCCTCAAGCAAGCGGTGGAGAAAGGCGACGTATCTCTCGAGCGCATCGATGACGCCGTCCGGCGCATCCTGCGGGTGAAATTCATGTTGGGTGTGTTCGAACGACCCTATTCAGACCCGCAGTACCTGTCATTGGCTGGCGCTGCGGAATACCGCGAACTGGCGCGCGAGGCGGTGCGCAAGTCATTGGTGCTGCTGCGTAATGAAGGGAGCTTGCTGCCATTGCCCAAAGACTTGCCCCTCCTGTTGGTGGCTGGGACTGCCGCGGATGATATCGGCGTCCAATGCGGCGGTTGGACGATCACCTGGCAAGGCAAGGCAGGCAAGATCACTCCTGGGACCACCATCGTCTCGGGTATCCAGAGCCTGGTGTCCGGTCAGACGCAGGTGTTGTTTGATCGCCGGGGGGACTTTAAAGAGTTGCAAGGTAAAGCAGAAGTGGGCATCGTCGTGGTGGCTGAGGATCCCTATAGCGAGGGAGTAGGGGATGCCAGTGACCTTTCGCTTAAGCCTGCCGATTTGGATATGATCAAGCGGGTGCGCGCCAAGGTGGACAAGCTGGTGGTGATTCTCATCTCGGGCAGACCGCTTATTGTCACCCCGCATTTGGCTGAGTGGGACGCGCTGGTGGCTGCCTGGCTGCCCGGCAGCGAAGGCGCCGGCGTGGCTGATGTGCTTTTTGGCGATTATCCGTTCACAGGGAGTTTATCGGTCGTGTGGCCGCGTAACATGGCGCAGCTCCCCCTGACCCCAGAAAGCGCCGCCTCGCTATCTGGCTGCGATGCTCCGTTGTTCCCCTATGGTTATGGCTTGCCAGCCAGCGAGCCAGTGGAGCTGCTGGATTGTCCATAGCAAAACTATTCGGAAAGTATGCCTTTACGATAGGGATGTCGCTGCTTGGGCTGGCGGCGTCATGCAGCCCGGCGACGCCGTTTGATTTAACGGGCAGTAAGCAGGGGCGCGGCAGTCGGGCTGATCGCTGATGACTGAGATGAATTGGTAGGCGCGTTCTAACCGAAAAAGAGCAGCGCGACCCCGCTGATGGCAATCAACACGCCTGAAAGGGCGCGGGGGCTGGGCGGCTTTCGTTCGGTCAAAGCAACGATTCCCAGGATGAACAGGGGGCTGGTGGCAAACAGCGTCTGCGCTACGCCGGCTTCGGTGATTTTGAGCGCTGCCTGTTGCAGCCAGATGCCAATGAAAGTTCCGGTGAATACGCCAGACAGAATCAGTCCAATCAACCGCCGGCGGCTTAGTGGGTTGCCGGCGATTGTCGTGGCGTCCTTTTTGCGGTTTTGCCGGTCGTTGAGATTGAGCCATCCGCCGATAGGCTGACGAGTCAGCGTCAGCCACAGCCCTGCGGTCACTGCTGCCGCCAGCAGGCGCACCAACGCGCTCCAAGCTGGATCGATGCTGGTGCGCGCCAGCACGCCGCGGGCGATGGTCACGCCGGCTACCTCCGCCAACGTCGAGAATAACCCAAGCCCGACGCCCTCCCAGAAGCGGCGCGGGCTGACCATCTCGTTCGGCAGCCGTTCTGTCATCACCAGCAGAATGCCAAACGTAGTCACTATAACGCCGGCGAACAGGCTGAGAGAGAGCTTTTCGTGCAGTGAAGCCAGCGCCGCCAGGCTGACCAGCGGTGGGCTGAGCAGCTTGATTAATTGCGTACGCGTGGGACCAATGCGCTGGAAGGCTTCGAACAGCGCCGTATCGCCGACAGCGATGCCCACCGCGCCGCTGAGCGTCAGGAGCAGGATTGCCATAGGCGGGACACCTGCCAGCCCAATGCCGCCAATCCAGATGGTCGCTGCCATCAGCGCCGAAGCCAGCACAGCCTTGATCAGGTTTAGTTCGAGGGATGAGATCGTTCTGCCTGCTGCCGTCCAGATGACCGACGCCAACCCCCACAGGAATGCCACGCTTAACGCCATGATTTCGCCAAGGTATGGGAACATGGGCATAATTCTATCACTGGAATAGAAAACCCCTCTCTTTTGCGATGAGAGGGGTCAAAGTTGAAGGGTTAGATTCTGAGCGTCACTTCACGACCACGATGTCGCTTCCACTCCTGCCAAAAACCTCCGGCGAGTACATCTCCTCAGCTTTGGCGGGCGGCGCAACGAAGACGCCCGGCGTAGTCGCCCGAGCCACGTAGGTATATTCATACACCCCATCCCAGAGCAAAGCGGTGAACGCCTCGGCGCGCTCATCGCGCAGGTTCTGATGTTCATACCAGGTGCCCCACCACCACCAGCCGTAGCGGTATTCTGAGCTGTTGGGATCCTGCGGCACGCTGCCCGATACCGCCAGCGCTGGATTGATAATTTCCAGCCCGGCAGGCAGCGGATCAACCAGCGCCACGTGATAGCGGCGGTTATCTGCAACCATCGTCACCCGCACGCGCACGCGCGCCCCCAGGCGGATGCGCCAGGTGCCGTTGGCTTCCTGCACGACATCCGCTGAATCATCCACCGCCTCGTAGCGGCGTTGAACGACGAAGCCCATATCCAGAGGGTCCAGCCTCAAGTCGGTGGGGGCGTAGCGCAGCCCCAGTCGGTAGTACAGCCGACCGGGTCCTTCCTTGCTCAGGATGAGGTTCTGAGTCCCGCCGCCCAGGGTTTCATCGACCAGGTAGCTCATGGGGATGTTCGTCTCGCGCCGTTCGGTGGTTCGCCCGCGGAATTCATGTTCGCCAACATAGTCCTCGCCCAGCCAGATGCGCGCCACGAAGTCTGGTTCCTGCTTCTCGAAGGTGTTGAAGTAACGGTCCAATGCCAGCAAGACAAAGACGTTTTCCTGGGTGTTTCCCCAACGCCCCCGCGTGCGGTGCGCCATCAGCCCGTTGACCAGCTTGGGAATCAGGTCGGACTGCGGGTTGTCGGCGATGAGCGCATCCAGCAGGATGGCGTCAGTCCGCCGATCTGAGCTGAGCAGGAGGTAGGTTTGTTCGTCATACGAGGTGGTGAAGTTAGCTGCCCCGGCAGTCTCCACCACACGGTTATTGACATGCCGCCGAATGGCTTCCAACGCCTGGCTGGAGTTCGGAGCATCTTGAATCACCTGCCAAAGCCAGCCGACTGCCTCCATAGAAAGCTTCTCCAGCGTCGCCTCGTTTAACAGGCGCAGCCCTTTTTCTGGGTCGGGATCGCCCAGCAGTTTACGCACGTAGAGAGCATAGGCGCTGAGCGTCCAGCGCGTCTGCTGGCTGTACCAGGAAGGATAGTAGCTTTCGATCTGGCGCAGGTAGGTCAGCGCGTTTTGTTTCATATCTTGAGGGACTTCGAACCCCTTGGATTCAGCCCGGTATAACGCATGGGCAACGTGGATGGTGTTGAATGGAATCGAGTCGAACCCCCGCCGCCAATAGGGGAAGCCGCCATCGTAGTTCTGCATCGCCTGGAGTTTCTTGATGTCGCTCTGGACGGCTGCTTCCATCTCAGCGGGGGAGGGCAGACCTTCAGCCTCGAAAGCCGTGAGCACATCGCGCAGCGCAGCAATTGCCAGCACGCGCGAGGCGATCTGCTCGGCGCACTCGAAGGGGTATGAAACCAGGTAGATCACGGCATCCGTCAGCGCCTGGAGCGCAGTGGATGAGGTGTTGATTTCCAGCCCGCCAAATTGCGGGAAAACCTCGTCAAGCGGCGCGATGGGTTGGGCAATGGCTCCCTGATCCACCACGCCGTACACGGCAAAGGCTTCGGTGGTCGCCGGCGTATAGACCGGCAGGGAGACCGTTGCCGCGTCGGCAAAGTCGCCCGAGACGGCGGCGATTTGGAAACGAGCGGTCCCGGCGCGGTCGGTTCTGGCGGGGAAGCGCACTTCGACGCGGTCACGCGCCGGCACGGTCACGCGCAGCCCGGTCGCTCCGGTCAAAAGGGCGTTGCTTGCCTGGACGATCACCTGCGCCTCCAAAGGTTGATCGGTTTGGTTTTGCAGGATGACTGGAAGCTCGAACTGATCGCCAAAGTTCAAGAAGCGCGGCGCGGAGGGTCGCACCATCAACGGCAGCCGTGCAGTCAGGTTGGATTCGCCCGAGCCAAAGCGCTTGCCCTGGCTATCCACTGCCACCACCATGACACGGTAGCGGGTCAGGTTGTCGGGTAGTTTGATGGTCACGCTGGCTTTCCCGGCGGCGTCAGTACGCACGCTTGGCGCAAAGGCTGCCAGCGGGTTGAAATCGGTGCGCACCCGGATGGGCGCGGCGGCGCCTTCGCCCATTTTACTTTCGGCGCTGACGGTCATGGTCGCCATGGGCGCGCCGGCTGCCGGGGCACGCAGAGCAAATTCCTGTTCGGCAACCACATCGGTCATTGCCCGCCTGCCCTGGGCAGTTTGAAGCAGCGCCAGCGGATCGATCAGGAGGATGCTGGCGCGGCTGTACAGGCTTGTCAGGTTCGAGGGTCGCAAGGCGTAAAAGACGCCCATCGGGTCAGCAATCTCATAGTTGGTGAGCGCCAGGATGGCTTCATCTACGACCACCACTGCCAGCTCGGCATCAGGCACGGGCTTGCCGTTGGCATCCTGCAGCACCACCTGGATTGTCGTCTCGCCGCCAGGTTCCAGCTCATTGGGCTCAGCGCTGACCCCCAGCGAGAGCGTGCGCTGCAATGGCGGGATGCGCAGGTTAAGCTGTCCGCTGGCATAAGCCGGGCGCGGCGGTGCGCCCTTGACCACTTCGCCTTGTTCGTCGGTGCGCAGCGCTGAGCCAGTCAGGTCCACCTGGATGTTCAGGTTAGGGATGTGCCGTTCTTCGATCGGTACATCCAGCGTAATGGAACCTTCTTGGATGGTAAAGCGCTGAGTGTAGAGGATGCCGCTGCGGGTAATCGTCAATAAGCCTTCTGCCGGGCTGAAAGGCGCTTGCACCAGGATGTGAGCAACATCTCCTGGCTGGTAGGTCTCCTTATCGGGAATCAAGGTGACCTGTTCCTGCTCTACCTTGCGGGAGGGCTTCAGTTGCCCGCCGCTTACCCAGCGGGTGAACTGGCTTTGGTTCTTGCGTCCCTGCGAGTCGCTGATCGTGGCGGTAATGAGGTAGCTGCCGCCCAGGGGGGTCTCGAAGGTGCAGGCGACCGGCTTGACCTGCGAGCCTACTGTGCAGGTTTGTACGTCAGCTTCGACCTCCTTCCACCTCCCGTCGCTGAATTTCCATTCCATGCGGGCAGCTCTCACCTCAATCGGGCGGTCGGCGACCGGGTTGCCGTCCAGGTCGGTCACGATCAACTCGATCTTGAGCGGCGCGCCGCGCTCGACGAAGTAGCGGTCGCTGCGCATGCCTACGTAAAGGTCTGCCGGGTGCACCAGCAGGCTGGTGGTCGATGCCCACACCTGGCGGTTAACATCCATCACCGCCGCCTCTGCCATCACGCTGATGGGGTGTGGTCCGTAGTTCTGGTTGAAATCCAGCCGCAGGTAATGCGCGCCGGAGGCGTCGGTCTTGCCAGTGAAGGTTTCACCGACCTGGAAACTTTCCCCGCCTGAATCCCATTCGTAAGACCACCAGGGACGCCAGGCGCCAAATGTGAAATCATCCCAGTTAGGCGGCGAGTAACTGGAACGGGAGGAGGTGACCGTCCAGGTGACATCGGTGTTGGGCAGCGGTCCGCCAGCGTAGTAGCGGGCTTCGACCACTACCACCGCCGAGCCGCCGGCGAAGTACGGTCCGGTGGTCTCGTTACGGGCGGAGACTTCGAACTCTGGACGGCGAAATTCCTGGATTTGAAAAGAGTGATAATATTGCGTCGAAGCAAGACCGCCCAATCTGCCCTCCGCTTGCAGGTATAGCGTGGCATAGCCCAGGTTGGTCTCCGTGGGGATGGTAAAGACAAAATCGAATCCACCCAGGGCGTTCACTTCGGCGCGCCCAGTCCCGAGCGAATTACCCTGGGGATCGGTCACGCCATAGCTCACGACGTTGACCTCTGAACCAACCAGCCCAACATCGCCAGCCTGCCCGCCGCCAATGCGCCGCAGCCAGCCCTTGACGTGCATTTCTTCGCCCGGTTTGTACATCTGGCGGTCGTCGAACACGTACCAGCGCAGTTCATCGCTGGGTTTCCAGGCATTCCAGGAATCATCTCCCCAGAAATAGGTCGAACGCGGCAGCATCGCCTGGTCGGCGCCTTTGCGGGCGATGAGGTACTGCGCGTTGTTGGGAATCGGGAACCTGGCAACGCCTTCATCATCGGTCACTGCCAATTTGCCGCTGCCTTCAGCTTCGATTTCCACGCCGCTCAGCGGCGTGCCGTCCTTGAGGTCTGTTGCCCAGGCGATGAGATTAGATTGATCGGAAAATGCGTCCAACCCAATCTGGGTCACCTGCACCCAGGCATGGATGGTCTGCCAAAAACGTTGCTGCTTATCCTGGAACAGGCTGGCGGGCGGAGCCGCCGTCACAATGAACTGACCAGATTTGCCGTCAAGATATCTACTCAAGTCGATGGTCACCTCGGTCAGCGTGTCCTTGGGGGCTTCGACGGTCATCGTTTCGTCTCGCACCAGTTTTCCAGGCAGCTCGATGGGCTTATCGGTGTACTGGTATTCGCGCAGGTAGCGCTTGAATTGCAGCCAGTCTTTAGGTTGAACCGCGTAGATCTTCACATCCAGTTTGCTGTAGTTGATGGTGAACACAGATAGGGCTGGCTTGCTGGCTGCCGGGTCCACAGTAACAAACAGTTGATCCGGTCCCATTAACAGCGGCTCGGCTGACCCTACTCTGAAGGTCAGCTGCTTATCTTTTCCAAGTGTTTGCCCAAAGATATCCTGCAGGGTTCCAGATACAGTTACGGTGTATGTGGTGCGACCTTTCGTGGCGCCCTGGATGTTGATAGTGTCGCCAACAATGTTCACCGAAGCGCCTTCCAGGGCTGGAGAGATGCTCAGCATGGCTTCTTGATATTGAGACGTATCGATAGGATTGTTGAAACGGATAAAGAAAGGCGTCAAAGGTGGACAATTATCCCCATACCAGGAACAGCCATGCTCGACGATTCTCAGAGGGGCGTAGGTGCGGAAGTTATAAAATTGACCCTCCTGGGTGAGCAGCGGTCCTTCGGCTGAAGGCGTGCCGGGACCAATGTTCACGGTAACGCCGGCGTCCGTCGGTAATGGTTTAGTTGCCTGGAAAGCCAGCCAGCGCCCCTCAGGTGTGTTCTTGACCAGGTTTTTAACCTGCGCGTCAGCCTGGATTTGCTCGTCTGTTGCCAGTCTCACTTTTACTGGTTCCCCATTGACAGTGACCTCGATGGTTTCCAGGACCGCCTGTGGATTGATGCGTTGATCAAAAGCGATGAAGAACAAGGGTTCCAACGGCGCCGCATCGCCGGATGGGTGGGTGGTGATGACCTTGGCAGGCGGCGTGGTGAAGGTCCACTCAACCGTCTCTGCCAGCACTCCGCCAATTGCGGAACGGGTGCCTGCGGGGATGGTCACCTTGTAGGATGTCGCTTTGGGCAGGCGGTCGATGAGTTTCGAATCGTATTGAAAGGAAAGGGTCTTGGTGCCCAGCCAGCGCCATGCGCCTGGCAGGGATGGCTCGATCTTAACTGGCACATCCGCTTCGGAAAGATCCTCGAGGGTCGCCAGCGGCACCATGGGCTGGTTGAAGGTGATATTGACAAATGGCGCCAGGGGAATTTCACCCTCTGGTGAGTAGCGCAGGACTTCCAGCGGACCGGCAGTTACCGTTTCCGGCGGGAGGGGAGGCGGCGCAGGGGGAAAAGGTTCCTGGATGGTTTCTCCGGGGCGCGGCGGCGGGATGGGCTGCTGCGCCAGCTTGAATTCGACCTGGTCTTCCGGTTCTCCCTTCAAGCCCGGAAGCCTGTCCAGGATGAGTTGAATTTCTTGTTCTGAAAGCGGTACGCCGGTTGCCAGCGGCGCCGATTGAACCTGCTGGGGTTCCGGCTGCCCTTCACTTAATTGGATAGATGAGCCGTAGATTTCTTCTTCCATCATTTCTGGAGCTCCAATCTGAGTGATGGTTTCTTCCCCCGATTCGATGATCACCGGGATGGTCTGCCCTTTATCTTCGGATCGGGAGATGTTCTTAAAGATCAGGGAGATGCCAACCGAAACGGCAACTAAGAGCAAAATGCCCGCTGAGGCGCCGGCGATGATCCACTTGCGATATTGGCTGAAAAAATTCTTGGGTTGATTCGACATGACCGTATTCCTCTTTCCTGAAGCAGGCGACAGATGATATTTTATAACCTAAAGACGTTTGGATGGCTCTAAACGTTCCAGTGCCTGTCCGTGTAATCCATAAAACGTTCCCAATCGTACACGGTCAAGTCGTGCTCACCGGCGCGGAGGTGGTAGCCGATATATCCGGCATGCAGCGGTTGATGCACTGCTGGCATTTCATAGCTTTCCAGTCCCTGCAGACCGAAAAGCCGGTAAACTGGCGAGGCATAGACACACGCCAGGAACTCATTCTTTGGGTCAGCCCAGGCGTCTGCCTGGGCGCTGGCAACATAGACCCGTCGTGGCGCCATCAACGCCAGCAACAGATGCTGATCGACCGGTAGAAGGTCAGGTCGGTCATTGTAGCGGCGATAGGCGCTGCAAAACCAGTGAGGGAAAGCCTCATTGATTTGGCGAATCGTTTCGCCGGTCGCACCGCGCGCCAGCGCCGCGCCGGTGCAGCCCGATTCGTTGCTGATTGCCAGTGCAAAGCGTTCGTCTTGAGCCCCGCACCACAACGCGGTTTTCCCGCCGCGCGAGTGTCCCAGGACTGCGATGCAATCGTGAGCCAGGCGGGGATCGGTTTCGAGGTAGTCCATCACCCGGCTGGCGCCCCATGCCCAGGCAGCGATCGTCCCCCAGGCATCTGGCGGGCGTGGCAGGTCCGGCGGATCGAAAATTCCGTGGACGCCGTTGTGAAAGCCATCGTGCTCGTCCGGGTCCACATCCGCCACGTCAAAGGCGGCAGCGGCATAGCCGCGGGCGAGGATGCGCTCCAGCGGCAAGAACGGCGTACTGCGGATGTCCCCTGGTTCGATGGACTCTTTGCCGCGGTTGTTGATCAGCAGGAAGCAGGGGATGGGGTGTAAAGCAGCTCGCGGCGTAACGAGTAGAAGTTGGATACAGCCCCTCTCGCCGCGCCCATCAAAGAGAATGTTGATCTGTTGGATGTCGGCAATGCCGCCCAAAGCGCCGCGCATTTCTTTCTGGATCGAAAAGCGCAGGCTGCCCGGTTTATCCAGCGGGGCGCGCCCGTAAATATGTTTGCGAAAGAGCTCCAGCAGTTCCGGACGGCGCTTTTCCAGCCAATCGCTGGCAGATAGGATATGTTCGCCGGCAAGTGTGATGAATGGATTGGGAAGATCGTTATAATCCGTGTTGTTGTGATGAGCGGAGGACATAGGGCTCATTTGGCCTCAGGACAGGACAAGAAAATCTCTTTAGATTGATTTCACGACATCACGCTGGATATCATTCGCTTTGATCGTTTTCTTTTATTCTACACTGTTTCTGGCTTTCGATTTGCTGGATAAGGGGGTGCAGCCGCCGGTTGGGTGTCATTGCTTTGCACATGAGAGTGGCAGGTGGGCTGCTCATTGGCTTTGCGTCATCCAGTTATGCAGTTATGGTGGTCTGACTTTTCATCACCGCCCTGCAAGTTCGGGTGCCAAAGGCAGCCGTTTAGCGGGGGCATTTTGCTGGTCAATCGTCATGAGCAGTTTGAGTTCAGCTCCAATCATCGTCGGGCATCGTCTGGCATGCCCGGTCGCTGTGTTCACCGCCCGTCTTCTATGGCGGCCCCCATGCCGGCAATCCAGCCGGTCGTCCAGGCGTTTTGCAGGTTGAACCCGCCGGTCAATCCATCGATATCCAACACCTCGCCCGCGAAGAACAAGCCCGGCGCCAGGCGGCTTTGCATCGTGCGGAAATCGACTTCGCGCAGGCTTACGCCGCCGCAAGTGACGAATTCCTCTTTGAAAGGACCTTTACCAAGTATGGCGAAGCGCCCAGCGGTCAACTCGCCAGCCAGCCTCTTGAGCGTCTCTTTGGAGAGGTCTGCCCAGCGCTGCGTCGCCGCAATGCCGGCAGCCTGGGTCAGGCGTTGCCACAAACGCTGGGGCAGCCGCTGGAAAGGGTCACAAGAGGAAACTTTTTGACGGGCGGCTGGCGTTTCCGCCTTGTGAACCAGCAATATTTCCAGGAGTTCAGCTTCCTGGAGGGGGAATAACCAGTTCACAAGCAGGGTGGCTTGATAGTTCATGCTGTGCAGCCAGCGCGCCGCCCAGGCTGAGAGCTTGAGCACGCCGGGTCCGCTCAACCCCCAGTGCGTAATCAGCACCGCCCCATGCTGCGGCTGGCGTGCCTGGTCGGGAAGTTTGCCTGTTCCCCCCTGCAGGCGCAGCTCCGCCAGCGGCACAGATACCCCTGCCAAACCCTCCAGGCGAGAGTCGGCGAGGCGGAAGGTAAACAGCGAAGGGACGGGCGACTCGATCGTGTGTCCCAGGGCGGCTGCCAGCTTCATTCCGCCCGCCTCGCCGCCGGTAGCCAGCAATACCTTCCTGGCTGTCAGGCAGCTGGGTTTATCAACCTCTGCCGCTTTGACCTGGCGATAGCGTAAATGCAACAGGAATGAGTCTTTCGCGTGTTTTGGGGCTTCGATTGCTGTGATCGTTGCCTGGGTCCATAACTTGATGCCTGCCTGCCGGGCAGCTTCGAGCAGGCAATCCGTAACGCTCTGCGCTGAATCGGAGGCGGGGAACACGCGCCCATCCGCCTCGGTTTTCAATCTGACGCCGCGGCTTTCGAACCAGGCGATGATGTCGCCTGGCTGAAAGCGGTGGAAAGCTCCGCGCAATTCGGCGGCGCCGCGGGGGTAATGCGCTGCCAACTCTGTCGGGTCGAAGCAGGCATGGGTGAGATTGCAGCGCCCCCCGCCTGATATCAGCACCTTGCCCAGCGGGCGATTTGCCTTTTCGATGATCACGATCTTCCCTGGCTTGCCAACTTGCCTTAGGCGCTGTTCAGCATAAGTAATGGCTGCAAAGAAGCCAGCCGCGCCGCCGCCAATGACGGCGAAATCCACGATAGCATTTTGGTTCGGCATGGTTCGATTCTAACTGGATTTCCGAACCGCAAGCGCGCTAAATCGGGTAAAATTTGATCGTCCTTCGGGTTTTATCGGTACATCATTTTCAGAAAGGCAGTGCCACATGTCTCACTATCCCATCAGCCACGACCCTGAGCCCATCCGCCTGTTCAAATCGAACTTCTTGGAATTTTTCACCCATATCAGCCCGGTGACCGTAGTGATCATCTGGCTGCCCGTGGCAGGATATTTCTTGGGGCGCGCCATTGCAGCGTCGCAAGGGTCGCCTGCTTTTCCCTGGCACATACCGGGAGGATTTGCCCTCGGTTTGTTCCTGTGGACGCTGGCAGAATACCTGCTTCACCGCTTTGTGTTCCATTACGAGCCGCGCGGCGCATTCCAGGAGCGAGTGGTCTTTTTGTTCCATGGCATTCATCATGCGCAGCCGCAGTGCAAGACGCGCCTGGTGATGCCGCCAGTGGTCAGCATCCCCCTGGCGGTGGTCTTTTATGGTTTATTCCACCTGATCGCCGGCAGGCTGCTGGGATTGCCTGCCTGGGCTGATCCGCTTGCCAGCGGTTTCACGATTGGCTACCTGATGTATGACCTGACTCATTATGCCACACACCACTTTGCCATGCGCAGCGGCGTGCTGAAATTCCTGAAGCGCTATCACATGCAGCATCACTATAAGACGCCCGATCAACGCTTCGGAGTCAGCTCGCCCCTGTGGGATTGGGTCTTTGGCACCTTGCCGAAGTGAGATGCGACGACCGATATAGAGCTGACATTGACGCGACCAAGGTGATGAAAAAGAACAGTTTGGAGACCCCTTCTCGTTCATCTATGAAAAGAAAACGTTCTTTTAGCGTTCTATTGACCTGTTTTATGACCGCGCTGATGCTTTGGCTGCCAGCCTGCCAGGTCAACCTACCTGCCACAGCGGTTGCGACTGATGCCATTACGCCCACACCTACCCCGTTGCCCCTGCAGGTTGTGGTAAACGAGGAGAAGACCTATCAAACCATCCGCTACGTGGCAGGCGGCAACTTCATCCATAAATTCGCCCAGGTGAGCCAGGCGCTGGACCCCATTGGTCAATTGAACGTCGCCACTTTCCAGCCGGGCGTGGTGCGTTTGCGTATGGAACTGGAAGCCTGGGAACCTGCCAATGACGATGAAGACCCGGCAATGTTTACCTGGGAGGCGTTTCAGGATACTGGCGCCATCCGGGGGGCTTTCCAGGCGCTGCAGCTCTTCGACGCCAGCGGCGCCGAGATTATCCTCTCTGCCTGGGATGTGCCCAATTGGATCGTCATCAACCCGGATAACGAGCGCGGAAGGATGATTGCGCCAGAGAACCGACCGGAACTGGTAGAGATGATCGCTGCTTTTTTGGTGCATGCCCGTGACGCCTATGGGGTGATGGTCGATTTTGTCTCGTTCAACGAGCCGGATATTGGCGTGAACGTCTCCCTCTCGCCTAAGGAACTGGTGGAAATCATCCGCCTGGCGGGAGCGAGGTTCGAAGAGCTGGGATTGGAGACGCGCTGGCTGATCGGCGATTGTTCTAACATGAAGGACTGCATGTACTATCTCGAGAACATCTGGAAAGCCGATGACATTCGCCCTTACCTGGGACCGGTTGCCTTTCACAGTTGGGACAGCTATTCGCCGGATGTGTCGCTCAAAGCCATTCGGGAATTTGCCGCCTCCCATGGTCTTGAGGTGTGGTGCACCGAGGCGGGTTGGGACCCCTTCCTGTGGCAGAATCCCCAGGCGTTTCCAGGCTGGAACAACGCCCTGCAGCTTGGGCTGGTTTACGCTCGCGTGCTCAAGCTGACCGGCGCTTCTGCGCTGCTCTACTGGGAAATGCTCGGTAAAGACTATCCGCTCAACGATGGCAGCCAGCCTTTCCCGTCAATGCAAGTCATCGAGCAGTTCCACCGTCATTTTCCGCCTGGAGCGCAGATTGTGCACACCTCCCCAGGCGAGATCACGCTGTACAGCGTGGCTGCCCGGACGCCAGAAGGCTTTTCAGTGGCGTTGATCAACCTGCGCAAACAGGCGCAAGTGGTACAGGTTCGCGGCGTTCCAGAAGGGCGCTATACCCTGACGCAGGTCAGTCAGCAAGGCGTTGCTCTTGATGGAGACAGCTACCCGTCGCAGAGGGGCGAGATCACCCTGGAGCTGTCTGCCTCCAGCTTCAACTTCTTATTCGTTCGCATCGAGCCAGACGAGTAGCCCCAGACCGACCAGGACGAGCGCCAAGCCTTCGAACATCAATGGCAAGAACACCCAATTGGATAGGCGCGTTAGCGAGTTGATCAGTTCATCCAGGAATATCGGCGGGAAACTGGACGAAAATCCTGCTGACAGGATGCGTTTGAGCAAGGGACGGTGCAGGAGTGGAATTAGCAAGGAAATCATCCCTGCTACAAGAAGGGGCGCTCCCCACCAGCGCGCCAGGTCTTTCCAGGAACGCACGGTTAGCAGCGTGAGCAGCGCTAGCAGGCTGAGCGGCAAAACCCAGGCGATGCCGGCTACCAGGCGCAGCTTGTAGAGCAGTTGTTTTAGGGCTGGCAACCCCCCTTTGCTCTGTGAAACAGCCTGCTCGTTGGTCAGAGCAGCCTGCTCGTTGGTCAGAGCAGCCTGCTCAGTCAGTAGATTGAATTCGCTCGGCAGCAGGGCAGACCCACGTTGAATCGTTGTCAGGTAGCTGTTGCTCTGGTTTACATGCCAGGGTTCTGGATAATTGCACGGTGGATAGATGACCTCATACCTTGTCGGGGTGGTTATCAGCTTGTTTTGGAGATAAACGATATCTTGATTCGAGCAGGGGGGCATTTTTTCCACGAGGAGCAGGACGCAATTAACTCCTGCTTGAGAGCTGAGGCGTTGTTTCAACGGTTCGAGGTCGAAAGATAGCTCAGGGCGTTCGGCTGAGTTATCGATCCAGGCATAGGTCGCGTCCAGCGCAGAGGAGACCCATTCCCTCAGGATATCTTCTGTGAGAGCCTCTGCCTGCAACCGCCGCCAGGTTTCCTGGTCAATCAACACAAGCAACTTGACCATCGTCGGCTGGGTCAGAAAGGCAAGAGGTTTTGCCGTCATGATGTTTCCCTGGTTTATCCGCCCGGCAAACCATGCCATGGCTGCCGGAAATAGGTCGGAATCGACCAGCTCGTGGGTGAGGACGTCCTTCATCAAGGGCGGGTTGAACAACAGGTGATGCACGTTGAGCGTCAGGATGGAGAACGGCAGGCTGAACGTCAGCAGGATGGCGCAGAAGAGCGCCAGAAAACGCATGAGAATGGATATTGTGTTTCTCACTGCGTTAATTGTAGCATGGCATTTATATGCAATTCGCCGGAATTGCTTAAGTGATTGGTCGCAATGGCTGTGTTTTTACTCTCATTGCTTTCGACCAATCACATAGTTCGATTAGAATTGGGGATATGAAAGTCGAGAAACCCTCTTTTGCCATCTTCATTGTATCTGGCGGTGTAGGCGCCAGCGGCGAACAGCTCGTTCAAACCGTCCTGGCGCAGTTTCCCCAAAGCGAGGTGAAGGTCCAGTTGGTTGCCAATGTGCGCCAGATGGAACAAATTGAAGGCGCTCTCCGCTCTGCCCAGGCATGCCAGGGCATCGTCGTCCACACCCTGGTGGACGCAGGGCTGCGCGCCGGGTTGATTCAGGCTGCTCAACGCCTGGGCGTTATCGAGATTGATTTGATGGGACCGCTGTTAGACCATCTGTCTGAGGCTTTAGGCGAGAAGCCGGTGGAACAGCCCGGTTTATACCGCAAGTTGAACCAAAGTTACTTTGAGCGGGTTGCAGCGATCGAATACACCCTGGCGCATGACGATGGCAAGCATCCTGAAGGCTGGCGGCAGGCGGACGCGTTGATTCTGGGCGTCTCGCGCACGGGCAAGACGCCGCTTAGCCTGTACCTGTCTATGCTGGGCTGGAGGATAGCCAACTTTCCCCTGGTGCCTGAAATTCCCTTGCCTGCCGCGCTGGATGAGGTGGACAATCGCCGGGTGATTGGTTTGGATATCGACGCAGCTCAGCTTCAGCAGCATCGCATGAAGCGGCAGAGGCAGCTCGGCGCGCCGGGACAGAGCGCCTATGCCGACCTGGCTGCCATTTACGAGGAATTAGAGGAAGCCCGCCGGATATTCCGGCGCAGGGGCTTTTGGGTCATCAATGTGACCGATAAACCGATCGAATCCTGCGCGGACGAGGTGATTCGGCTGCTGTCAATGGCTGCCAGGGATGTATCCAGGTAGCCGGGCGCAGCACGTACCAGCAGCGCTGTGACGAGCTGTATCTGGATTTTGCTGCGCCGATGGTTATTCCTCGCGCTCCCACAGGCGCCTCATCTCCTCGCAGGTGGTGAGCAATTCATCCAACCTTCCTTCGGCTTCAACGCGACCATCTTTCATGACGATGATGTGATCTGCCCGACGGAGCACGGGTTTTCGGTGAGAAACCACCAGGCAGGTGGTATCCTTCCTTTCGAACAGCCGCTCCCAGAGCTGCTGTTCGGTTTCAACATCAAGGGCGCTGGAAAGGTCGTCGAACACCAGCAGCTCGGGCTTGCGCAACAGCATGCGCGCGGCGGCTGCGCGCTGCGCCTGTCCACCTGAAAGACGCACCCCGCGCGGACCCACCAGGGTATCCAGCCCCTTATCCAGTTCTGCCAGGTCTTTCTCCAATACTGCCAGGCGGATGGCTTCCTGGATTTCTTGTTCGGTTGCCTGTGAACCCAGCAGCAGGTTGGCGCGCAAAGTGTCCGAAAACAGGCGCGGCACCTGGGCAGTATAAGCGCAGCGCGGCGGGATGAAGAAATTAGCGGAATCGGCGACGAGTTGTCCATTCCAGTAAACTTCACCAGCTTCGGCGGGCAGCAAGCCGAGCAGGACGCGCAGCAGCGTGGTTTTGCCGGAGCCTATCCGCCCGGTGATGACCGTCAGCGTGCCGCGCTCGAGCTGCAGGTGAACATCCTGAATGCCATGTTCGCTGCCGGGGAAGTGGAAAGTCAATCCCCTGGCTTCCAGCCGTTCTAGCCGGTCTGCCAGGGTGCGCGGCGGCGTTTCGACGACGGGCGGTGGACCCTCTAATTTCACCGGCGCCGTTTCGATCAGGGCGCTCAAAGGCGCGCCTTGCATCAAGCGGTACATGCGTTCGATCGAGACGCCTAATTTCTTGTAACGAGCTGTCAGCATCCCAATGAAAGTGGTAATGTCGCTGATCGACTGCAACAGGTAAACGAAAAGTGAAAAATCGCCAATGGTAAAGGTGCCCTGGCGCATTGCCTGCCCCGCCAGGATGAACACAAAGCCGGTGCCAAGGTTGGCAGTGTTGCGCCAGATCGAATCCAAAAATTCGTCGAACAGACGCTCGCGCAGCGCCAGCCGTTTGCGTTCATCATTCAACGCGTGAAAGCGTTTGATCACGCTTTTTTCGGCTGATGCCACTTTAACAGCCTGAACGGCTCCAAAGAATTCGCCAATGAAGCCGGTTACCTTCCCTGTTGCCTGGCGGCTCGCCCGGCGGTATTCCTCGAAGCGGCTCGAGGCAGCGTTGGCGATCAATCCGACGATGAGCATCGGCGCCAGTGACATCAAGGTGATGGGCAGGGAAATCTGAATCATCATGGCAATCGCCGCAATGACCACCATCAGTCCCGTCAGGATGTCGTTCAACCAGATCGTGAACAAGGGGATTTCGATGACATCATTGCGAAAGCGGCTGACCGCTTCGCCAGGCGAATCTGGCAACGGCGCAGCGCCCGGGCGGCGCAAGATGCGCCGAAGCAGGTTGCTGCGCAGCAGGTATGCCATCTCAGAAAACAGCGGCACATCAGCGTAGTAGAACCCGTAATCGCCGACCATCCTTCCCAAGAACAAGGCAAAACCCAGGGCAATGATCGTCCAAATTCCCAGATGGACCTGAGCGTCGCCAGTGATCAAGTTGAAGAATTCGCGCAGCAACAGCCCTGGGAAGATCTGCCAGCAGAGTCGTGTGATCACCACGGAAACCAGGTCGATGAACCAATACCAGGGGCGGAAGCGAATCATCGCCAGGATTACTTTCCAGGCAGGCAGCGCAGCAACCTTTTCGAATTTATTGGACGCTGCCGGGTTCAAAACGAAAGAATCGTTTAGTTTCATGCCAGCACCTCTTCCAAGCCGGTCTGCAGTAGTTTGTAAAAGCGCGATTCGGGATTCTGGAGCAAGTCTTTTCGCGGACCGTGTTCCACCATCTTCCCCTCCTCCAGGATGAGGATTTCATCAGCGCGATGTACCGTCCCCAGGCGGTGGGCAATGATGATCGCAGTACGGTCTTTCAACAGGTGATCGATGGCGCGTTCGATGCGTTGTTCGGTCAGCGGATCGAGCCGGGAGGAGGCTTCGTCCAGGATAACCAGCCCGGGTTGATGGAGGAACGCCCTGGTGAAAGCCAATAACTGCGCCTCGCCAGCCGAAAGGCTCTTTGCGCCGGTCTCCAGTTGAGTATCCAATCCCTCGGGAAGCGAGCGGTACCAGTCGCTCAGTTCCAATGCTTCGATAGCGGCTTCGATTTGAGCGTCTGAAATCGAGTGGTCAAAGAAAGTCAGATTGTCGCGCACGCTGGCGCGGAAGAGCTGCACCTCCTGGGTGACCATAGTGATCTTCTGGCGCAGCGCCTGCAAGCCGATGTGGCGTAAATCCTGCCCTCCCAGCAGGATGCGCCCCTGCATGGGGTCGTAGAGCCGGAAGATGAGGCGGGTGAGCGTGCTTTTCCCTGAGCCGGTGCGCCCCAGTAATCCCAGCACTTTGCCTTTGCCCAGGTTGAATGACAGGTCTTTCAGGACGGAATCATCGCCGTTGTAAGCGAATGAAACGCTCTCGAAGGCAAGCGACAAGGCTCCCGCCCCATTCGCATCAGCGGTAAGGAGATGGGTTGATGGCAGGTCAATTGCGCTTTTCTCCGCCGCCATCGGAACTGGCAATGCGTCGGATTTCCACTCGCCGGCTGAGGGATAAAGCTGCAATGAAGAGTCCTTGACCTTTGGCTCCATCTTTAGCAGCTCGTTGAGCCGTTCGACGCACGCTCCAATCGTCTGGAAGCTCTCGATCTGGCGGGTCAATGCCCAGATGGGTTGTTCCAACAGGTTGACATAATGGATGAACAGGTACACCGTGCCAATCGTGATGGCGCCGCGCTGGTAGAGCCAGTAACCCATGCCCAGGGCTAAAAGGTTGCCTGCCGTGAGCACTAAACCGATGGCATTGTGGATGATCCAGCTTTTGAAGTGCGCCAGCCGGTCATGGCGCATGATGTTACCCTGCAGGTGAAACAGCCTTTGGATTGAGTAGCCGACGGCGCCCAGGGAACGGATATCTTCGGTGCCGCTGAGTTGTTCTTCGATGAATCCAAACATATCTGCCTCAGCCTGGCGGCGGGCTTTTTGATGGGGAATGGCGATATCGCGCACTCGGTTGAGCGCCAGCAGCGCCAGCGCTGCGTAAACGGTAAAAACCAGCCCGGCTGTCCAGTTCTCTCGGAAGAGCGCCCCCAGGATGCCAACCAGCAGCAGGATATTGCCCAGCAGGATGACCACAAACTGAGAAAAGAAAGTTGCCATCTCGCTCACGTCGCCGTCGATGCGCTCGATGAGCTCGCCGGGCGTGTGCTCATTGTGGAAGGAAAGGTCCAGGTTCAGGCAGTGCCAGGCAAGCTCGCCGCGCAGCGCGTTGGTGGCGGTCCAGGCAACGCTTTCGCCCAGGTAAGTCACGGATACCGAAACGATTTGCTGCAGGATGGCAATGCCGATAAAGACGCTTGCCGCCATCATCAGCTTATCGAGAGCCTCGCCGCCCAGCGCCGCGTCGATGAACCCGCGCATGATCTGCGGGTTGACGATTTGCAGTCCAATCGACCCCAACAACATGGCGAACAAAACCAGAAAGCGCCACTTTTGTGGTCGGATGTGCCGCGAAAGGAGCTGCCAGTACGAAAAGAATGGAATTTTCATAGTTTAGCTTACGCAGCCAGCGATTCCCACTCTTTCAGCAGGTCTTCCAGCGTGTTTTGCGCCTGGGCAACCTTCCAGCTTAACTGATGCACCTGGTCATGCAATTTGGCTTCTGCTGCCTTCTGCATTTCCCGTGATAAGCGCTGGATGGCAACTTCCTGTTCATGGATGCGCGCCTCGATCATTGCCAACGCCTCCAGGCGGCGACGGTTTGCGCGGCTATCTGCCTTGATCATGGGCTTGGCAAGTAACACATGCCTGGCAAGCTGGGGCATGCTGGCAGGAGAAGCTTGCGGCGCCAGTCCGCGCAGAACGTATTCGCGGTAAGGTCCCTGAAAGAGGTTGAGTTTACCGTCGCGCAGCTCCCAAACCTGGGTTGCCAGCCGGTCGATCAAATACCGGTCGTGTGACACGAGCAGGATCGTCCCTGCGAACGCTTCAAGCACTTCTTGAAGCGCCTCACGCGCCGGGATGTCCAGGTGGTTGGTAGGCTCGTCGAGCAGCAAAAAGTTGCTGCCTTCTAACGCCAGGATTGCCAGCGCCAGCCGGGCGCGTTCGCCGCCCGAAAGCGCCGAAAGCGGCTTGAAAACATCCTCGCCGCGGAACAGGTAAGGCGCCAGGTAAGCGCGCGCTTCGCCGGGGAGCATGTTGCGGTGCCGCATTAATTCGTCGATCACCGCGTGATCTCCCTGCAGTTCATCTTGCGCCTGGGCGAAGTAACCGATCTTCAAGCTGGAACCCAGGCGCACCTCGCCTTTGAGCGGCTCGAGCTGCCCCAGGAGTACTTTCAGGAATGTGGTTTTACCGCTGCCGTTTGGACCGATCAGCGCAGCGCACTCGCCGCGGCGCAGTTCCAGGTTCTGGATGGCGAAAAGGGGATGATTGGGATACCCGATGGTCGCTTGCTCGGCGCGCAGGACAATATTGCCGCTTTGAGCGGCTGCCGGCAGGCGCGGGCGGATCGCCGGCGGACGGTTGCCGCTCATTTCGAGGGCATTCACCTTGCGAACCGCCTCGATGACATCCAATGGATAGTCCACGCTCAAGCCCATCTCGGACCATTTCTTGCCATTCCGCAGCGCCATGATGCCATGGCGGTCAATGATTGCCAGGTCACGAGTAAGCTGGCGCAGCCTGCCCAGCGCCCGGGCGTGGGTGCTGGCGCGCACCCAGTTACGTTGGATGAAATCGACTTCGTTTAGCAGGCGCGTCTTTTCTTCGGTGAAGGCGCGTTCGTAATATTCCCAGCGATCTTGCCGCTGCATCAAGTATTGTGTGTAGTTGCCCGAATAGGTTTCGATGCCCGAACGGCTCATTTCCCAGATGACGTTGACGGTATGATCCAGAAAGTAACGGTCATGTGACACGATGAGCACTGCGCCTTCCCAGTCCCGCAAGACTCGTTCCAGCCATTCCACCGCTTCGATGTCCAGGTGGTTGGTCGGTTCATCGAGCATCAGCAGATCCGGTTTCTCCAGCAGCAGGCGCGCCAGCAAAGCGCGCGTCTTTTGCCCTCCCGAGAGGTGGTTAAGCGGTGTATGCCACTGCTTTCGTCCCAATCCCAGCCCTTCCAGGGTTTGCCGGATGCGTAATTCGTATTCATATCCACCGGCATGTTCAAAAGCCGCTTGTAAGCGCCCATAGGTATCGAACAACTCCTCGTTGAATTCACCGTTTTCCATGCGCTTTTCAAGCCTGTTGAGCCGCGCTTGTTGCGCTTGCAAGTCCGTAAAGACGGAAAGCATTTCCTCGTAAACGGTGTGATTTCGATCTGCCAGGGCTTCCACCGCTTCCTGACGTAAATAGCCCAGCCGGCGTCCCTTTGCCAGGTGAACGCCTCCGCTGGTAGGTTGAAAAAGCCCTGCCAGAGTGAGCAGTAGCGTGGTCTTGCCCACGCCGTTTGGACCAATCAAGCCAATCTTGCTGTCATTGGCAATGGTAAGCGAGATGCCTTTGAAGAGATCGAAAGCGCCAAATGAAACGCCCAGGTTTTCAACAGATAATATCGACATGGTATCAGCTCCCAAGAATACTTAAAACAATCCCGGCTTTGGGTGGCATGCCCGCAGCCGGCAGGGAGAGTCCTGGTCTTCAGGAACAAAACAGCCACGGGCAAGGAATGCACCGTGGCTGGAAACGTTGCGTATAGCTACTCAGTCAACAGGCGCACTCCGAGAAGGCATTGAAACCACTTCCGCCAACGCGGGCGCAAAAAATGGAGAACATCGTTGCTTTCATCGGAAAAATCATCATCCCTGTTGTCTGACTTTCTGGACGAGAGTGTACCACACGCAATGTGTGAATGTCAAGGCGGATTTACGCCGCTTTTCGCGGTACAATCAAGCTGCTTAGTTTTTTAAGGTAAACGACTGAGTGCAACGAATTAACTTTGGTTGAAAGTTTTTTTCTGATGTCGCTCATAAAAAAACCCAATCTGCAGCAAATCTTCAACAATAGCCCGCTGGGAATACGGCTTGCCATCCTCTTTGGGCGCTTGCTGCCGCCTAAGGCGGGTTATGCCCTGGCGCGCCGGGTGGCTGATTGGATCGCCTCGCATCGAGATTGGACGATTGTACATGGGGCGCGGCTCAATCAATGGGTGATAAGCCAAAAGCAGCTTTCTGGAAAGGATTTAGACCGGGCGGTGGTGGAAACCTTTCGCAGTCAAGCGCGGGCATTATATGATTTCTATCATTATTGCGATACTGCCCCAGAAGAGCAAAAACTCATCGTATTTGATGGACGTGTCAATGAGGTGATTGCCCAGAGTCAGCGGCTGAATTCGAGCCAGGGTTGCGTGGTTGTGGGAATCCACATGAGCAATTTCGATTTTGCCCTGCGTATGGCTTTCCGCATGGGTTTGCGCGCCCTGCTCATCACCCTGTCGGAATTATCCGGCGGCTACTTGCAGCAGTATGAAATGCGCCGCAGCGCTGGTATGGAAATCGCTCCCGCAACCCTTTCCACGTTTCGTCAAGCGGTATCACGCCTTCAAGCCGGAGGATTGGTGATCACCGGCATCGACCGCCCTACGCCAGATTCGAAGTACAAGCCGCATTTTTTTGGTCATCCGGCTCCCTTGCCGGTTCATTACATCCAACTGGCGCTGCAAGCTCACGTTCCTGTGATTCTGGCGGCGCTTGAACTGCAACCAGATGGCATCTACCGCTTCCTGTTTTCAGAACCGATCGAGATGCGTCCCCATGCAGACCGCCGCCGGGAAATCATCCAAAACGCTGAAACTGTCCTGGCAGTTGCCGAAACTTTTATCCGCCGGTCGCCGCACCAATGGGCAATGTTTTTACCGGTATGGAGCGACTTGATGGCGGAGGTGCCCTGAGTCTGATGACTGTATCGCTTTGTTATCCTTCCGAGAAAAATCGTTTGGTGAGGAGAATACATGAAAGATATTAAATCGCATCGCCGGGTCAATGACATCCTGTTAGGTCCTCTGGAAAGACCAGCCCTGCGGTGGTTGGCAGCGCACATGCCCGCCTGGGTCACGCCTGACATTCTGACCTATATTGGTTTACTTGGCTCAATTGTTGTGGCGGTTTCCTATGCCTTGACTAACGTTCATCAAAATTTCCTCTGGCTGGCTAGCTTTGGATTCCTGGTCAACTGGTTCGGCGATAGCCTGGATGGCACCCTGGCGCGTTACCGGCACATCGAGAGACCCCGTTACGGATTCTTCATTGACCACACCATTGACGCTTACAGCGTCATTATGATCGTCCTGGGGATCGGGCTGTCGCCGTTTGTGCGCTTCGACCTGGCTTGCCTGGCAGTTATTGGCTATTTATTGCTGGGCAGCCTGGTTTACATCCGCACCTGCCTGATAGGTGAGTTCCGCATTTCCTTTGGTAAATTGGGACCGACCGAAGTGCGCGTGATTCTGATTTTGACCAATATAATCGTTTACTTTGGCGACAATCCACGTTTTGTATCGGCGTATGGTCCTCTCTCGTTCTTCGACTGGGTTGTCATCGGCATTGCCGCCCTGCTGTTTTTTTTCTCGATTCGGCATACCGTATTACAAGCTCGGGAGTTATCCCGACTGGGCGAATGACTTGATGCCATCTGTTTACCGACGATGCTCGCGGCGAATGGCGCCTGATTCGATCCACCAGATTTCATCGGCAAATCGCTCGATGAAGTAGCGGTCATGGAGGATAGCTAAGACTGCACCGTCGAATGTAGCAAGCGCCTGTTCGAACTGTGTCCGGCTGGGAATGTCCAGGTGGTTGATTGGTTCATCCAGCAACAGGCAGTTGCAGCCCTGGATGACCAATTGCGCCAGCATCAGGCGGGCGCGTTGACCATAGCTGAGCAGAGCATTGGGCTTTAAGGGTTCATCGCCGGTGAACAAGAAATAGGATAGGAACCGTCGCGCCTCGGTCTCGTTAGGGAAATAGTCGATCAGGGTTTGGACTGGGGTCAGCAAAGGATCCAGGTTCGATTGGTCTTGCGTCATATACCCAAGCCGGGTGCTGCCTCCCAGGCGCACTTCTCCTGCCAGCGGAGGGATCATCCCGGAGATAGTACGCAGCAGGGTGGTCTTGCCGCTGCCATTTAGCCCGGTAAGAACAATACGCCGCCCGGCGCGCACCTCCAGCGTCAGGTTTTGTAGCAGCGGCGCCTCAGGGCGATAGCCGATGCTCAGGCGATCCAGCCAGATGGCATAACGGCTGATGTGCTGCGGCGCGGCAAATTCCAGCTTCATCTGCCAGGCGCGCTGGGGACGTTCGACCCGCTCATCCGATTCCAGGAACCGCTCCAACTTTTTTTCGCGGACTTTGGCTTTTTTGGCGACCTTCTTGGCAATGCTCTTTTGAGAAGCTTTGAGCCCCTTCATTTCTGGACCGCCAATGCGAATCGAGCTTGCCTGGCGTTCGGTGTACTCTGCCTGCGCTTTCACCCGGGCAATATCCTGACGCATTCGGCGAATCTCCATCTGCTGATCTTTGTATTCAGCCCATTGTTTCTCGATCTCCGCCTGGCGCTGCTCCAGATAAGCGCTGTAGTTTCCGGTATATTCGCGCACAATTCCCGTCTGTGCGTCCATATCCAGGATGCGGTTGACGGTGTGATCCAAGAAGGTGCGGTCATGAGAGACAATCAACGCAGCGCAGGGACTTTCGTTCAACCAGGCTTCCAGCCATTCCAGCATGGCAATATCCAGGTGGTTGGTTGGTTCGTCGAGCAGCAAAAGCTGGGGGTCGTTGAGCAGGATCAGAGCGAGGGACAGGCGCGTCTGCTGCCCTCCGCTCAATTGGCTGGCAGGGAGGGAAGGGTCAACCTCTTGCAGTCCCAAGCCAGCCAGAATGGCGGCTGTTCTCCCCGTTTCAGCCATGATCATACGGCGCAGAAGTGCATCATAGCTGCCTTGCAGATTGGCATCTTGAGGTTGTTGCGCCAGCCTAGCAGCGACTGAAGCCAGTTCGCCTTCCAAAGCCGCGGCGTCTCCGGCTGCCTTGCCAATGATTTCACCAACGGTTGCCCTGGGATTCAGTTCAAAGCCCTGGCGGAGGTAACCGAAGCGTAAATCGGGCGCGCGGTGCACAACGCCAGAATCGGGTGCTTCTTCGCCTGCCAGGATGCGCAGCAGGGTGGTCTTCCCGCAGCCATTGGGTCCAATCAACCCGATGCGCTCGCCGGCGTTCAGAGTGAAGGTCACATTTTTGAAAAGTGTTTTCAGATCGTAAGACTTGGTTAAAGAATGAACGGTAAGCATGGATGCCTCAACTTTCTCCATCTGCAAAGCCCTAAGTCTATGGCTGGCAGGATGCCCAATCATTGCCTGGGTGCAACAAAGGTCGCATTCGCAGGGTCAGGGAAGAGAAAATGTAGGATGCTTACCGCGTCATGTTCTGATGGAATCCGTTTCCTTGAAATCCGGTGTAAATCTTATCAGAACCTACTTAGATCGTCAATGTGCCGCGTTTGCATGATAAACTTCTGTCATGCAAACACCGCCCATTTTTCCCGATATGTACCACCTGCGCCAGCATTTCCCGCGCCCGCGCCTGGAGAACATCGACTCGGCGGTTCACGCCGAGTTGGAAGGTTGCGGCGTACGTTTTCCATCAGCAGCCAGGATTGCCGTCGCTGTTGGCAGCCGTGGCATTGCCCAATTGCCTCAGGTCGTCCGGGCGACTGCAGCCTGGGTGAAAGCGCATGGCGGCGAACCGTTTCTTGTGCCAGCGATGGGCAGTCACGGAGGCGCCACTGCCGAGGGGCAGCGCCGCGTTCTGGAAAGCTATGGCGTGACCGAGGATTTTGTGCAGGCGCCGATTCTTGCCTCGATGCAGGTGATTGAGCTGCCGCGCGGCGACCTGCCTGTGCCGCTCTACTTTGACCAATGCGCTTCGCAGGCTTATGGGACGATCGTCATCAATCGAATCAAGCCGCATACGGATTTTCATGGACCCTACGAAAGCGGTTTGATGAAAATGATCGTCATCGGCTTAGGCAAGCACGCCCAGGCGCTGGCAATTCACCAGCATGGCGTCTATGGGCTGCGCGAACTCATCCCGCTGGCAGCTCGGGCGGTCATTCGCCAGGGGCGCATCCTGCTTGGGCTGGGGCTGGTCGAAAATGCTTATGAGGAGATTCAGTCCATCCAAGCTATCCCGGCGGTTGAGATTCCTGAGCGTGAGCCGGAGCTGTTGGCAATGGCGCGCCAGGCGATGGCGCGCCTGCCGGTCGAAGAACTGGATGTTCTGGTCATCGACCGATTTGGCAAGGATATCAGCGGCGCCGGGCTGGATACCAACATCATTGGGCGGTTGATGATTCGCGGCGAGCCTGAACCGATCAGCCCGCGCATTGCCACGATCATCCTGAGAGACCTGACCCCAGGCAGCCATGGGAACGCTACCGGCATGGGGTTGGCAGACCTGATGCTTCGCCGTGCGTTCGAGAAAATCGACTTTCAGGTGACGAATGAGAACCTTTATACCAGCAGTTTCCTGGCGCGTGGTCGCATCCCGATGCTGGTTGAGACAGATGAGCAAGCGTTGACCTATGCTTTGCGCGGCGCCGGCGTCCTGGACTTCAGCCGTGCGCGGGTGATTCGCATCCTGGATACGCTGCACCTGACGGAGATGACGGCATCCCGCGCGGTGGTGGATGTGTTGAAAGGACAACCGCATATCGAGGTGCTCGAGCCGGTTGGTCGCCTCTTTGATCGCAATGGCTGCTTTCTTGCTTCCCTGCCTTCCCTGGACTGACTTGACAAATGGGCAATTCTCCTGTAATATGTAGTTAATCGACATATTGTTTGGCGACATATAACAGGAGGATAGAATGTCTCAACAAAACCCATCAGATTTTCCCATGCTCGATCAATTCGTCAAAAATCGCACTGCTCGTGGCTGTCTTTTATTTTTATATAAAAATGCCCTGGCAGGTCTGTTGATCCTGATCGTCGGCGGCATTCTCTTTTCGCTCGCTCGGGAAGCTATTTACAAAATCCGCCCTTATGAGCGAGGGCTGCACCTGCGCGGCGGTAAGTTCATCGGCATCGATGAGCCAGGCTGGCACTTCAGGATACCTTTCGTGGATACCACCATTGGCGTGGTGGTATCCGAACGGCAAGGCGCGGTTGAGCAGATCGTTGCCATGACCGCTGACGATGTGACCATGAACGTTTCGCTGCTCTACACCTACCGCGTGGCAGACCCTGTCCGTTTTGCTCTTGAAGTCACCAATCCTGAACTCATCGTCGAAAGCTTTGTCGAAGCTTCTCTCAGGGATGTAATCAATACCAGGGAAATGGCTCTGGTCATGCACGGCAGATCGGATATCAACCAGGAAGTGATGGCTGCGCTGTCGCAGAAAGAAATGCAGTATGGCGTAGATTTCATCCTGGTGCAGATTCAGAGCGCATCGCCGCCTGAAGAGGTGGTGAAGGCAATCAAAGCCCGTATGGTCGCCGAGCAGCAGCAAGAACAGGCTGCCGCCGAAGCTGCCCAGCAGCGCACCCTGGCGGACAGCGGTTTTTATGCCGCCCAGAAGAAAGCCGAGGGGGATGCTTATCAGACTACCAAGTTGGCTGAGGCTGAAGCTAATCGGATTACCTTGATTGCTCAGGCGCAGCAACAGGCGCTCAAAGACACCCTGGAGGTGCTTAAGGCGCAGGGAGAATTGGGAGAGAAATATATCCAGGTGTTGATCGCACAGGAATTGCGCGCCAACAGCAAGTGGATCATCACAGATGGCGATATGACGCCGTTGATTGACCTGCGGGAAGTTCAAACCCAGCCCCTCGAAGCGCCATAAAGTAAAGGCGCTCCCTCGATAACGGCGCTAGAGAGACCTCGTCATGCCTGGCTGGCGCGAGGTCTCTATAATCGCCAGCGCTGAAACAAAATTAATAGCCGTATTATAATCATGGTAAGTGCTATCCTGAGAATGCGGGAGTTCTTACCATGATTAGATTGCATCGTTCGAGTTGGCTTCAGTTCTTCGCCTTGGGCGCGCTGACGATGTTGTTAGCAGGATGCGGGCAGGTTTCACAATCTGATTTGCAAACCCTGGAACCGGTTTCGACTGTCACGCCTACAATGCGACCTGCGGCATCGCCAACCGCGCTGCCTGATTTGCCCGCAGGACCTTTCGCATGGTCAGGGGAAGAACGTCCATTGTTGATGGCTCACTACATGCCGTGGTATCAAACGCCGGCGGTAAGTGGATACTGGGGATGGCATTGGACGATGAACCATTTTTCGCCAAAGCAAAACGCGCAGGTAGAGTGGCTTGACCTGGCATCTCATTACACCCCGCTCACCGGACCTTATGACTCGCAAGATGAAGCGATTTTGGAATACCAGGTTGCTCTGATGAAGTTGAGCGGCATTGACGGCGTCATCGTGGACTGGTATGGGATCGAGAATTTCTGGGATTACGGAACGATAAACCAAAGCACTGCCAGGCTGTTCACCGCGATCAAGAGAGCGGGGATGAAATTCGTTATTTGCTACGAGGACCAGACGCTCAAGCACATGATTGAAAATGGGCATCTTAAGAAAGAAGATGCCATTTCACATGGGCAGGAAGTCATGCGCTATCTGCAAACCACCTGGTTTGGCGATGACGCTTATCTGAAGGAGGCGGGGCGCCCAGTGTTGTTCGTTTTCGGTCCGCAGTATTTCAAGGGCGGAGATTGGGATGCGTTGTTTTCGGTTTTGGACGTGAAGCCCCTTTTCGTGGTTTTGGATAATCACCTGGTTCCGGCTGTTGACTCCAGCTATCCCTGGCCGCCCATGTGGGCATCTCAAGCGGGCGTCTTGTCACATGATACGTTGAAGAGCTACTTGATGGATTTCTATGAGAGGGCTGCTGTCTGGGATTTTCGCGTTGCCGGCGCATTCCCAGGTTTTCATGACATTTACAAAGAAGCCGGGGTGGGCAATAGTTATGGTTACCTGGATGATTTAGGCGGAAAAACCTTCCGCTATACGCTCCAGGAGGCGCTCAACCAACAGCCCCAACTCATCCAGTTGATTACCTGGAATGATTATGGCGAAGGCACGATAATTGAGCCGACGGTGGAGTTTGAATACCGTTATTTGGAGATGGTGCAGGAAGCGCGTCATTCCATCGAGAAAGGCAAATTTCCCTTTAATGCCGATGATCTCCGGCTGCCCTTCGATTTGCTTCAATTGCGTCGAGGGGCAGTTCAGGACAGCGCAGTCCTGGCGCAGTTGGATAAAGCCTACGAAGCCATGCTTGCCGGCGACCTGGCAACTGCCCGCCAAATCATGGACCAATACCGTTAAACTTGCGCCATACGGTTGGCGGCGTTGTTAAGCTCGCCGGAAAAGCGGCTTGAGCAGAGCGCTGAGCAAGGCGCTGGCGGCGCCAAAGGCAATGCCAAAGACCAGCGCTTGCTGAGAAGTCATCAAGATACGGCTGCCTTCTTCCAGCTTTACCTCGCCGCCAGCAATGACAACGCCAACGGAACTGCCCTTGAGCTGCGCCTGACCACCGCAAACCAGGACGCCGCCTTTTGCCGTCTGAAGGCTCAAATCCTTTCCGGCGATACAGGCGACTGCACGGGTGTGTTCTGCTGTCAGGTCGTTGCCGGCGCTGATTCCCATGGACAGGCAGTTCTTGATGCTGGCATCCTGATTTGCAGCGATACCGTTTACCAGGCTGTTCTCCACCGAGGCATTTTGTCCGGCGGAAATGCCGTTCACCAGGCTGTTGACGACGAACGCTTCTTGTTCGGCTGAAATCCCATTCACAAGGCTGTTTTCGATCTTTGCCACCTGCGCCTGCAGAGCTTCTGGCGCCTGTGCAGGCTGTTCTGCCTGGGGTTCGTCATTAGGGGTCATCTCTATTTCGCTCATGAATTTAATTCGCTTTCTTGAACCGGGAGAATTTTCTGAAGGCTTTACTTGTTTACCACCTGCATGGCGATCTTCGCCCATTCGAAGAGCCGCTGAGGTTCATAGCGCACCGTACTGATGTCTTTCAAGATTAACTCAAGCGGACAGCCATATCTTTCGCAAATTTGGACGGTTGCCGATAGATCTTGCCGCACCGCTTCGGGGTCGAAGGAATCGAAAGCCAGCATTGCCGGGCTGGGCTTGCGCGAGAACACAAAATCCCCACCGATTGCCTCGGCGCCGCGTTCCTGGTTGACCCATGGGCTCATGGACACTTTGCGCACGTTCGGAATCAACCGCACCTGCGCCATCTTCTGATCGAGCGGGTCGCAGCAGCCGTAATAGACCAGTCCGAAGCGGGCGCAGATCTGGCTGGCGTAATCCACTTCATATTCCTTGAACATGCGCGGCGAGACGGTAGAGAACATCTGCGCCAGCCCAAACATCCAGATGTCTTTGGTGCGCGGCTTCTCTGGGTTGTAGCCTGGGGCGGGCAATTCATCCGTGTAGGCGCCGGTGCAATGAATCAGGCTCTGAGGCTGGCATAAAAGCCCTTGTTCTTCCAGTTGGTCCAGCATGTTCAGGTACCCTGCGGTCATGCGACTGACCAGCCCGTGCATCAGTTCGGGCTGGTCAACCAGCGCGAATAAGGCGTTTTCCACCCCCATCCAGGTGGCAATGGGATCCCATAACGACAGGTATGGATCCATCCCCCAGGGACTCACTTCGAGCAGACCATCGAACAACTCGTGCGCGACTTCCAGACGTCGTTCAGTTTCACGCGCGTCGTGGCTGATTTGAGGGGTAAGCACCTTTTGCAGGTCATCCATCGTTTGGAACTGGTTCACGTATTGGTGCCCCACAACATCGTTGCTCGGGTCGGTCACCGCGATGTTTTCCTGGACTTCGATGCCAAAGCCGGTGTTGATGATCGCCTTGGGGACGCGAATTAATGGCTCGACAACCATGTCAACCGGGAAATGTTTCCATTGGAACAATATACGGCGCAGGCTTTCCTCGTATTGCTGACATTCGGCGTTGGTGCAGCGCAGCGTCAGCTCGTCATCGACGTTCATTTCGTTCCAGCACACCTGGTCGATCATGACCATGGGGCGCTGTGGTCTCAAAGCATTAAGTTGGCGCCATAATGACCGCTTTTCTTCCTGAATGGGCAAGGCAGCAATCTCTGCTACCTCGGCAGCCAGTTGTCGAATCATGGCGACATCCTTTTTGTCGATTTTGGTCATCTCTGGAGCGCGTGAAATCACATCCATCTTTCACCTGTGGTAAACTGAATTGAATACGGATAGATTATACCCTTGTATCCACGATGATTATCCTGGTTTCCACCTGGAATTAAGATGATAATGTAGGGCTTTTGCTATGACGCTATCCATTTTCCTGTTGTTGTTGATTCTAATTATTGGGCTGGTGCTGTTTGCCTTCGAGTGGGTGCCTGCCGATGTGACCGCCCTGGGATTATTACTGGCATTGATTCTTTTCAAACTCGTTCCATTGGAAAAAGCCTTTGCCGGTTTTGGCAGCGAAACGGTGATGTTGCTGCTTGGATTGCTCATCATCACGGCTGCGCTAATGCGCACGGGCGTTGTCGAGCTGGTCAGCCGCCGCTTGTTGCGGCTCACCCGCGACCATCCGAAGCGCTTGCTGCCCATGACCATGCTGGCGGTCGGCATGCTGAGCGCCTTTATCAACAACACGGCTGCTGCCGCTTTCTTCCTGCCGGTGACGCTGGGGTTGAGCCAGCGCGCCAGGATGAGCGCCTCGCGCCTGCTGATGCCCATGGCATTCGCCGCGATCCTTGCCAGTTCGGTCACCCTGGTGAGCACCTCGACCAACGTGGTGGTCAGCGGGTTGATGGCTCAGGCGGGACTGCCTCCTATCAGCATGTTCGAACTGACGCCGGTGGGACTGCCGATTTTGCTCGTTGGCATTGGATATATGACGCTCATTGGTCAGCGCCTGATTCGTGAACGCCCTGCGCCTCGAACCTTGACGGATACTTTTGGGCTGCGCCCTTATCTGGCTGAATTGCGCATTCCTGAAGGCTCTCCATTGACAGGCAACACGCTGGCGCAGTCGGGCTTGGGGCGCGATCTTGACCTGACGGTGCTGGCAATCATCCGGGATGGGAAGCGCCAGTTGGCGCCCTCTGCCAGTTCTCTTCTTCAAGCAGGCGATGCTTTACTGGTGGAGGGTTCCTATGATGCGATTCTTAAAATCAAAGACACTTCCGGCATTGACATCCAGGCTGACGCCGAGTTTTCGGATTTCGACTTGCAGGATGAAAATTTGCGGCTGGCGGAAGTGGTGTTACTGCCGCATTCGATCTTTATTGGACGCACGCTCAGGGGGCTGCAGATGCGGGAAAAATACCAGATTCAAGTGCTGGCAATCAGCCGGCGCGGTGAAGTGGTGCGCAGTAAGATTGCACACACCCGGCTAAGCATGGGCGATGTGCTGCTGGTGCAGGGACGGCAGGAGCAAATTGCCGCTTTGCAGGCTGAAAATGCTTTCGATGTCCTGGGCGTAGTCGAGTCACGGCGCATCAACCGGCAGCGCGCCTGGGTGGTGGTGGGAATCTTTGCCGGCATACTGACTCTGGCGACCTTCAAACTCGTCCCTTTGCCGGCGGCGATGCTGCTGGGGGCGCTGCTGGTTTTCCTGACGCGCTGCATTACTCCCGAAGAAGCCTACCGCCAGGTGGAATGGAAAGTGCTGATTCTGATTGGATGTATGCTGGCGTTGGGTGAGGCAATGCAGGCAACCGGTACAGCGAAGTTCCTGGCTGAGCGCCTGGCAGCATGGGTAGGGGAATGGAATCCCCTCTGGCTACTCAGCGGCTTCTTCATTTTGACCGTATTGCTGACTCAGCCAATGTCCAATCAGGCTGCGGCGGCGGTGATTATCCCGGTGGCGCTGCAGACGGCGATCCAACTCGGTTTGAATCCGAGGACATTTGCGATGATCATCGCCGTGGCGGCGAGCACCTCCTACCTGACGCCATTGGAGCCAGCCTGTTTGATGGTCTATGGTCCGGGACGTTACCGCTTTGGGGATTTCCTGAAAGTTGGCGGGGTGTTGACCTTGATCATCTATCTTTTGGCGATCATTTTAGTGCCCATGTTTTGGCCCGTGTTATAGGTCTTAGCCCGCTTCGATACCCCGCTGGGAAGTCCAAAGCATTGGCTTAGGTGTAGCGTGTATAACTGCTTTCAATTTTCCAGGCGCTTCAGGCAGGATTAATCATCCTGAGGAATTCACGTGATTCTAAAGTTGGGGTCCAAAAAGCGATTGCGTCAAAAGCACATAAGTCGAATGTACGCGCCAGGGTCAAATACTGAAAGCAAATAAAACGCTTTGTCGTCTTTGTTGAATCTTTCCGCTTGTGAAAAACGCCAGACGGATTTATACTCAGTCCCGTTTGCATCCAAAGAATTACACACTAAGGAAAATGAGTCCATGCTAGATCAAATCAAGAAGCAAATAGAACACATCCAGCGCCAGGGAGCCACGTATGTCGATACCCGCTGGTATCCATACGAGGAGTCTAATTCGTTGATCATGTGGAACGGCAATCTCAAGGAAGCCTCTTTCATGCGCCAGAGCGGGGTCGGCGTTCGTGTTCTCTACAAGGGCGCGTGGGGTTTTTCTGCCTCCTCGGATGTCAACGACCTGGCGGGCATCTATGCCAAAGCCTTCGACAATGCCCGCATCGCCGCCGAGCGGGTGACCTTCCCGGTGCGTCTTGCGGAGAAGGATGCCATCCAGGCGCGATTTGTCAGCCCCAACCGCATCAATCCAATGACGGTGCCGCTGGCGGAAAAAGTTTCTTTCTTGCAGCAGATGGATGAAAAGCTGAACCAGCCCGGCGTCGCCCAGCGGGTCGCCTTCTTGAATTTCATCCGCAAGCAAATCGTCTTTATCGACTCGGAAGGCAGTGAAATCGAAAAAGAGATCACCGAGGTGTTCGCCCAGTTGTCTGTGTTGGGGCAGGATGCCCAAGGCGAGGTGCACGAACGTAGTTTCAACCTCGGTCAGGAAGGCAAAGAGACGCGCGGCTGGGAGTCCATTGATTCGCAATTTTTCAGTGAACAGGCTGACCGAATCGTGAAAGAGTTGAACGAAATCCTGGTCGCCGAGCCTTGCCCCAAGGATACCCGTTCCGTAATCCTGCTGCCAGGAATCATGATGTTACAGACTCACGAGACGATTGGGCATGCGCTTGAGCTGGACCGCATCCTGGGTTACGAGCTGGCTTATGCCGGCGGCTCTTTTGTCACCTTGCAGGATTTTGGCGCGCTGCGCTATGGCTCCGAAAAGCTGACTGCCCGCGCGGATGCCACGCTGCCCAACAGCCCCGGCAGCTTTGGTTACGATGATGATGGCATCCCTGCCCAGAACAACCTGTTGATTGACAAAGGCATCCTGGTCGGGGCGATCACCGGACGCCAGATGGTGGAAGAAGCCAACGCCAAAGCGCGGCGGCAAATTTTCAACGGCAGTAGTGGGGCGAACCGGGCAACTGCCTTCTATCGCGTGCCCATCGAACGCATGACCAACATCAATATCGATCCCGGCGAGGACGGCGCTTTGGAGGACATCATTGCTAAGACAGAAAAAGGCTTGGTGATGGATGGTACGCGGAGCTGGTCGATTGGCTCAAATCGTGAGCAGTTCCATTTTGCCACCGAGATCGCCTGGCTGGTGGAAGATGGACAAAAGACCCGCGTCGTCAAGAATCCCACCTACATGGGTAAGACGCTCGAGTTCTATAATTCGCTTTCTGCAGTGGGTGATCGATCTACCTGGAAAGTCGAGTTTGTAGCCAATTGCGGCAAAGGGCAACCCAATCAGATTATGCAGCTTGGGCATGGCGTGCCCGTATGCCGCTTCGATAACGTCAGGGTAGGAGAATAACCGTGGCAACAATAAACACCAACGAACGCATCCTGGATACATTGCACGGACTGCGCAAGTACGCTTTGGAGAAAACCGCCCGCCGCAAGATGGCTGTTGGATTGCGTTATCATGAAGAAGACAGTTACCTGATGCGTTTTGCCAACTCAGCCATTTCGTTGAACACGAATGAGCATTTGATTCGGCTGGAAATCGTCGCTTATGAGGACAGGCGGCGCGCCAGTTATGAGCTGATTACCGACCTGGGCAAATTGGACGAGATGAAACAAGGTGTGGATACCGCCATCGAACTGGTCAGCCACGCTCAGCCGTTGACTTACCAGCCGACGATACCGGTTTACGCCGAAACATTCTGCGATGAAAGCTGTTTCGACCCTGCCCTGGCGCATATTTCTAATAATGAAAGGCTGGCATATTTCAACCAGGCTGCGGCTGGGTTGGAAACGGATGAGATCAGGCTTTCAGGCATCTTTTCGAATGGCGCTACCACCCTGGCGATGGTTTTCACGACATCCGAGCATGCCCAGCTTTTTCGCTTCTCCGATGCCCAGATTACCGCAGTACTATCGCATTCAGGGTTGAAGTGGGAGGTGATTGCCGAGGCGTCGGCGCAGCGCAAGGTGGACCTGGATGCCGGCAAGATACATCGGGACCTGGCTACCATGCTGAATCATTACCAGCATGACGCCCCGCAGCAATTGCCGTTGGGGAGATACGATATCATCTTTGGTCCGGCGGCGATCGCTGAGATGGTAAGCGTCATGAACTGGATTGGCTTCGACGGCGGCATGATGAAGCGCGGCTATTCATTTCTATCCGAATCGCAGGTTGGCAAGAAGGTTCTCAGCGATCAAGTCAATCTGGCTGACGATCCCGCCCAGCGGGAGACGTTCCCGTTCCGGCGGGATTTATATGGAATGAAGCGCGGTTACTTTCCCATCTTCGAGCGGGGCATCTTCCAGGGTTTTATCTGGTCGCAGGATGACGCAGATGAGTTCAAAGCCCGTCCTACCGGTCACTCGGTGTATCACACCAGCCTGGCTTTGGCTGGCGGCGGTAAGGATGTGCCCCATTTGCAGGAGATGATCGCCATGCCGCGTGAAAGGGACTTACTTTACATCCCCTACCTGCACTACATGAATATCGTCAATCCTTCGAAAGGGGTTTTCACTGCCAGCTCTCGTTTCGGAGCGCTCTTGCTCCGGCAGGATGGATCGGTAAACATCCCGTATAACGTTCGGCTAACTCAGAGTCTGTTGGACGTTTTTGGAGAGCAGGTTGATTGGCTATCCCGCCAGACGGTTGCCTATAACACTTCTGGAAGTTATGGCAGCCGCAACCCCTCTGCAGTGATCGTCCCCATCTTCATGCGAGTGAATGACCTGGAGATTTCGCATTCGAATGCCTCGTATTAGGTCGGTTGATGGGACCACAGACAGGTGAGAAAAGCCAGGCAATTGCCGGCAGGTTGACAGGCGCTGCTGGTATCCACCGACATAATAATTAATTTCTGCGCCCTGCTTTAGTGGTGATCGAGCTATAGGCTGGTTGACCACTAAGGCAGGGCGGACTGTTGGACCTCCACCCACATCTGTTCCCCGTCTGTCGTTAGCTCGATCCAGCCATTCCGGTCGGTGCGCAGCAGCGTGTAACCTTCCACTGCCTCCAGCGTTTCGGCGTCCGGCAGCCCGTCCTTGTCCCCCGCTGCCACGCTGAGCAGGATTATCTGCGGGTTCAAGCTGGCAAACCACGCTGGCGGATTGAGCGGGGCGTAACCTGAGTTTGCCATGAGCAGCGCCGTCACTCTGCCCACGACCTTCCCGTATTCCAGCGCCTCCAGCTCTTTGAAGCTCATTCCCACGGGCAGCAGCGCCCGGAAGTCCCGCCATTCCAACAGCAGCACAGCGCCGCGCTTGCCCGTTGCCAGCGCCTCCAGGCGCGCCCCCTCGCCCAGGTCGAGCGCCTGTCCTGTTTGGAGGGCTGTTACGGGGATGCGCTGGGCTTCCAACGCTTGAGCCAACTGGCGCGCCGAGCGGGAGGCGGTCGTCTCGCCTGCCCAAATAACCATGCCGGGAGGGTAGCGCGAGAGGATGGTAGGCAGGCTTTCTAGCTGCCCATCCTGTACGCCAGCAACGATCAACGCATCCAGCTTGCGGAGGGTCATCGGCAGCCTGCGCCCCAGGGCGTCAGACAGGCGGTTGGCGCTGGGACCGCCATTGATTAATGCGAAACGTCCGCCTGGCGTTTGGATGAGCAAGCCTTCGCCAGAGATGCCCTCCCGACCGACATCGAGCACAGTCAGATGAAGCCTGCCATCCGGCGATTGGAAACCTGCCCGCCACACCAGGATGGCAGCTACGAACAGCCCTGTCAGCGGGACAGCCAGCCTGACCATCTTGAGCCTGCCGGCAAGCCAGCCAGAGAGCCTGTCCCAGGCAAAGGTGGCGGCGAAGAGCAGCCCGTAATAAAGAATCACAAATCCCAGGCTCAGCCTGCCCAGATGAATCACCCCAGCGGGCGCCCCTCCGAACAGCTCAACCACCCGGATTGTATAGGCGGTGAAAGTCCAGGCGGCATAAGCCAGCGCCTGTCCCAGGGCGTTCCAGATCAAGCCGGCAGTCATTGCCAGCCCGCCCAGAATCATCACCGCGGGCTGAACGGGAAGGATGAGCGGGTTGGCAATCAACATCGAGAGTGAGAGCTGCCGGAAGTGGTAAGCGGTCACGGGCAGCACGGTAACCTGCGCCGCCAGGGTGAGCAGAATGTATTCCCCAACCGGACCTGCCAGCCTGGAGACGATGGGCTGAGGCAGTTTTCTGGCTGCCAGCCGTGTGAAGGTCGCCTGGATGGGGTCGGCGTACAGCACCAGCCCGAGCGTGGCGGCAAAGGAGAGCTGGAAACCGACATCCCACAAGATGTTGGGTTGGAAGAGCGCCATCAAGGCAGCGACGAACGCCAGGCTGTTGAGACCAACCTGGCGGCGTCCGATCTGCCCGGCAGCCAGTGAGAGCGACCCCAGGATTGCGGCTCGCACCACGGGCGGGTCAGCGCCAACCAGGATGGTGTAGAAGATGATGCCCAGTGCAGCAAACAGTGCACCCCGCCAGCGTCCCAGTGGGCGGCTGAACAGGCGGAAGAACAGCCCGGCTAACACCGAGATATTGAACCCGCTGATGGCGATCACATGGGCGGTGCCAGTCGCCTGGAAAGCCTTCCGTACAGCCTCTGGGATGCCCGTTTCGACTCCCAGCAGGATGCCTGCCATGAGTGAAGCTTCGGGATCGGGAACAGTGAGATAGATCGCTTGCAGCAATCGGGCTTTGAATTGGTAGATGCGGCTCAGTAGCCAATTTCCCTGTGCCCTCTCGAGGCGCTCCACCTGGGCGCGGGTGATCAGCGATTGAATGCCCTGCCGGATCAGATAATCGCGATAAGAAAAAAGCTCGCCTTCTGGCGGGGTTTGCAGCCAGCCTTCCACGAGCAATCGGTCGCCATACTGCCAGTCGCCGCCTGGGAGAACCCTTAACAGGGCAGAGCCTTTGACGTCGTGATATTGCTCCTCATCCAGCAGACGCAGTCGTTCGACCGCCAGGCGCAAGTTGGTGTACCCGTCTCGAACGTCCGGAGGCTCGCTCAAGATGCCTTCCAGGGCATACGCCGCTGCCTGGTCGTTGTAATACATCAGGTAATCCGGGGTTGGTCGTGGCTGGCTTAACTGGTAGCGCGCGGCGCCAGCGCAGAACGCCAGCCAGAGAACAGCCAGCGGCAGCGGGCTTTTTAGCAGGCTCGAACGACCTGCCAAGGCTTGTAGCCTGCTGGCTGACCGGTTACGCCTGGCGAGCCGGGCAATTCCCCAACTGAACCAGCCTGCTGCGCCCAGCGCCAGCCAGCCCCAGACAGGCAACTTGAACAGGTCTGCCAGTCCAATGCCGGTCAAGAACGCCAGGGAAAGCCACAGCAACGGCATAAGGTTATTTTGGTTTTTTACGGAACAGCTTTCTGATTGCTTTTATCCCTGGGATGAGCATGGGCGTGCTCTGCCGGTAAGCGGCATACGCTTCGCCGTACTCGCGCAGCAGCTTGCGCTCTTCGAAGAACGCTCCGATGACGATGTAAATCGTAGCGCCCAGGTTGATCGCCAGCAGATTCCAGGTCATCACCGGCATCAGCCAGATGAAGACCAACCCGGCGGTGTACAGGGGATGCCGCACCCAGCGGTACAAGCCGGTGACAACCAGGCGGGTCGGCTGCTCATCGCTGCCTGTCAGCGCCTGCGAGATGCCCAAGAACGACCAGAAGCCCGTTTGCGCCAGTCCGATCAGCAGCGCGGCAACCGCCATGAGCTGTAAGAGAACGGTCAAGACCAGCCAGGGCAGCCGGATGGTGTAGATGGGGCGGTCGATGAGGACGACGGGCAAGAGCAACACGGGCAGTAAAGTTAGGGCGGCAACCAGGTTATACACCAACCGGAACCAGCGGCTTGCTGCCGAGCCAAAGCGGCGCCTGGCGCGTTCTTTTACGTCCAATGAAGCCAGCCAGGAGTGCGCCAGCCCGTAAACCAGGATTGCCAGCAAGATGATCCAAAATCCTGTGGTCATCCGCTTGACCTCGGGCGCGCTGGTCGCGTCGCTGGCTCGCTCTTGAAGCGCGGGTCTTTCTCCAGCGTCAGCCGGATGCCATCCGCCAGCGAGATGCTGGGCTGATAGCCGAGTTTTTCCCGCGCCAATGTGAGATCGGCGCGCATGCGCGAAACGCCTGAGCTGGTGCGCGGGTTGTACATCACCTCAGCCTGGCTGCCGGTTATTTCCAGCACCAGGCTCACCAGTTCGCGCAGGTTCGTCTCGGTTCCGCTGCCCACGTTGATCACCAGTTTATCCAGGCTGGGCGCCGTAGAGGCAGCGATCATCGCGCTGACCACATCATCCACGTAAACGTAGTCACGCGTTTGGTAGCCATCGCCGTGGATGACAATCGTCCCGCCGCGCGTAGCCTGGCGGAGCAGGTTCATTATGACCGGCGGGTGGGAGGCGGGCAAATGCTGTCCGGGTCCATAAGCGTTGAACACCCGCAGGCTGACCGTCTCAATGCCCCACAGGTCGCCGATGGTGCGCACATAGTATTCGGCTGCCAGCTTGGAAACCGCATAGGGCGATTGCGGCTGCGGGGTCATCGTCTCGCGCAGCGGCTGTTCCGCCTGGTCGCCATACACCGCCCCGGAGGAAATCAAAACCACCCGACGCACGCCCACATCACGCATGGCTTCCATCAGGCTGACCGTGCCGCCCACGTTCACGGCGTTGTATTCGCGAGGATAGATGATGGACTCGGGGACCGACACGCGCGCAGCCAGGTGATAGACGCAATCAACCTCTTGCAGCAGCGTCCACAGCTTGGGGCGGTCGTTCACATCCCCGCGGGTGAAGAGCACATCTGCCGACAGCGCCCGCGGGTCGCCGGTGGACAGGTCGTCCAGGGCGCGCACCTGGTGACCCTCCCATGCTAAGTGATTTGCCAGGTGGGAACCAAGAAAACCAGCTGCGCCTGTGACCAGGAAATTCATACTTTGGCGAACGTTTCTGGAGTTGAGGCGCGTTTGCCTTGTGACCGGGCGGGTTTCGTGGCGACCGCATGGACGGGCGGGGATGTTTGTTCGGTCTGGCAGTTGGCGTTCATAAGGACAGAGTCATTATAGCATGTAGTGCAACGATAAAACCCCGCTTTTAATTGGCATGCTGAGGAATCTATGTCCTGTGCGCCTGTCTTGCTCAATTGACATCTCAACCGCATGGCAGTATCATCCCCGCTATGTCATGGCATCTGAGGGCGTTGCTTCGTTACGTTCCTGCGCTGCGCCGCGCGCTGCGCCTGCTCATCTATGTTCTGGCGGTCGTCCTGCTGTTCACCCAGAGTAGCCTGCCGCCGGCTGATCAGCAAGAGCGCATTCGGGCGTTTACTCGGGATATCGAATTCGATTATGTGACCTGGACGCTGAAGGCGTTTGGCGTCAAGTTTGGTCAGACAGCTTTGGGCGCCCATGCCTTCCTGCCGCCTGCCACGCGCAGCGAGCTGGTCAAGGAGTATTTGGAATTGCTGCGCCAGATTTCCCGGGTGGAAAGCCAGATCGAGGTTATCTTTGCCGATCCAGAGGTCAAGGATGTGCTAAGCGCCTCGGCAGAGCTGCGCCAACGATTGGCAGAACTGAACACCCGCCGCCGCGACCTGGAACCGCTGGCGGAATCGATCTTGCAGGCGCAGGTCAGCCAGGCAGCCGCGCAGCTTGGCTTGACGTTGGGAGGTCAGCCGATTCCGCCCGTACTCTACCATACGACGCCGCCGCCCGACGCCCTGATTGTTTCTCCGCGGGAGGTCATCCGCCAGGATGCGGATATTTCGATCCAGCCGGGTCTGCCGCTCGAGAAAATCACTGAGCTGGAGCAGAATGTGGATCGCTCTTTGAACGTCTCTTCGCTGGTCGTCGGCATTGGCGGCATTGGTCTCTATCCCACGATGGTGATGCAGACCACCGATTTGAACTGGCTGAGCGAGGTGGTGGCGCACGAATGGGTGCATAACTTTCTCACTTTGCGACCGTTGGGTTTAAGCTATCTTGAGTCTCCCGAATTGCGCACGATGAATGAAACAGCGGCTTCGATTGCCGGCAAGGAAATTGGCTCGCTGGTCATCGCGCAGTATTACCCTGAGCTGACGCCCCCTCCTGTGCCTGCGACTCCCCCGCCTGCCGCCCCTGGCGAACAGCCAGCTTTCGATTTCCGCAAGGAAATGCACCAGACGCGCCTCACTGTTGACCAACTGCTCAAAGAAGGCAGGGTCGAAGAGGCAGAAAGTTATATGGAGGCGCGCCGGCGCTTCTTTTGGGAGAATGGCTACCGCATCCGCAAGATCAACCAGGCGTACTTTGCCTTTTATGGCGCCTATGCCGATGAACCGCTGGGCGCTGCCGGCGAGGACCCGGTAGGCGCAGCCGTGCGCCAGTTGCGCGCCCAAAGCAGCTCACTGGCGCAGTTCTTGAACCGCATCTCCTGGATGTGGACGTACGAGCAGCTCAAGGAGGCGGTAACTTCCGGCTCATCTCAGCCGGTTAGCGCGGTTCGATGACGAATTTGACAGCAGTGCGAACTTTATCCTCGATCTGTACATCCACAAATTCCGGGATGCAGACGATGGCAATGCCATCATTTTTGAGGTATCCCTTTGCCAGGACGATAGCTTTGACCGCCTGGTTGATAGCGCTGGCGCCGATTGCCTGCACCTCTGCGTGGCGATGTTCCCGCATCACGCCGGCGATGGCGCCTGCCACCGAGGAAGTACGAGATGTGCCCGATACCTTGATAACGTCCATCCGGCCGCCCTCCTTTGCTTTGACTATGCTGGACCGGTTTTGCTGACGGGTGAACAATCCCGCTATTAAGATTGTACAGGAAAACGAAGTTCGAATCAAGCAGGATTCGATGGGATTTCAGGAATGGCGCTTTCAAGGACCGTTTTACCACTGGATGCCTGATGGGCGACTGCCCAAATTTCCAGGTCTTCTCCTGCCCATTTGGGTGATGTCGCCAGGGGGCAAAGTCGCTATACTGTCATCAATCGATTAGATAAAAAAAAAGGAGAAGCTCACATGACTCAAGAAAATAACCCGTTCGTTGCCCTATCGGAAGCGATGGTCGCTGCCGTAGCCAGGGCAAGCCGAGTTACTGTATTGGTGAACGCCCGCCGTCGGATGCCAGCCAGCGGGATTATTTTTGCCGCTGATCGGGTGGTGACGGCTGATCACGTTGTGGAATTCGAGGATGGGATTACCATTGTCACGGAGGATGACGCTGAAATATCGGCAGAGCTTGCTGGGCGCGATCCCGCCAGCGACCTGGCAGTTTTACGATTGAGCCGCCCGGTCAGCGAGGTGGCAGAGCCGGTTCTCCAGGAGGCGCAGGTTGGGCAGCTCGTTTTGGCGCTGGGCAGACCCAGCCGGGAGGGCATCGAAGCCAGCCTGGGGGTGATCAGCGCGGTGGGGGGACCGTTGCGCACCCGGCGCGGCGGTTTGCTCGAGCGCTATATGCGAACTGATACCATACCCTATCCAGGCTTTTCGGGAGGACCGTTGATAGATGCTGCAGGGCGGGTTGTTGGATTGAATACCTCTGGGTTCGCCCCTGGGGCAGGTCTGACCATTCCAGCCGCTCTGGTCTGGCAGTTCGCCAGCCTCATGGCTGAACATGGTCGCGTGCGCCGCGGCTATTTGGGAGTTCGCAGCCAGGCTGTTGAGCTTTCGACTGAGGCTCAAGGTGCGCTGGGTCGCCAGCAAGCGTTGGGACTGCTGCTGGTGGGCATAGAAAAAGAAAGCCCGGCAGCTTCTGCCGGATTGATGGTAGGCGACATTCTGGTGGGTTTGGCAGGCGTCCCCATAGAAGACCCGGATGAGCTGATCAGCCGTTTGGCGGGCAGCCTCGTCGGCAGCCCGGCGTCGGTTGAAATCCTGCGCGGAGGGCAACGGCTGGTTGTGACCGTGACGATTGGCGAAAGGAAATGAACCATGACGAAGCAGTATGCTTTGGTTGAGAATATCAACCAGTCAATGGCGGATGTCATCAGGAGGGCAAATCTCTCACTGGTCATGGTCAAAGGTCACCGCCATGGTTTTGGCGCCGGCGTGATCTGGCGAAAAGATGGTATTATTCTGACCAACCACCATGTGGTGAACCGGAGAACTCCGTTGGTGGTCATGCCGGATGGCGGCGAGGCGCCTGCGCAGGTGGTACATCGAGACCCGGAGGTTGACCTGGCTGTGTTGCAGGTCCAAATGGATAGCCTTCCAGTTGCCGTTGTTGTTAACCGTGATGAAATTAAGGTTGGTCAATGGGTCTTTGCTCTGGGGCATCCCTGGGGGCAGCCGGGCTACGTGACGTCAGGCGTGATCAGCGCACTGAACGTTGCCCAAACCCGTGGAGGGCGTTCGATTCCGATCCTGCGCACCGATGCCGATCTGGCGCCTGGAAATTCTGGCGGTCCCCTGCTGGATGTGTTTGGAAGAGTGGTTGGCATCAATACCTTGATCCTGGGCGGCGACCAGGGAATAGCTCTGCCAGCCTATTTCGCCGACCAGTTTGTTAATGAAACGATGGCTTTGCGCCAGGTGAAAGCGGCAAAAATGGAGCTAGCAGTGTGATTTCGGTTTGGATTGTAGCCTCTTCTGCTGCCCTGCGCATTGGTTTGCGGACCCTGGTGCAGCAGGATGAGGCATTGGATGTCATTGGCGACTCAGCCTTCCTGGCTGAGTTCGCCAATTCCTCTACCTCGGCAGACGTGTTGGTGCTTGCCGATGTCCAACCTGTTCCCGCTGACCTGAGTCTGAACAGGCAAGCCGGTCAAGAAATGCCTGCCTTGCTGCTGGTAACCGATCAGCTCCAACCGTACCTTTCTTTGCTTGGTCTTCCCTGGCGCGCCTGGGGAATGCTGCTGCCAGAAGCAGACTCTGGAGAGTTGCGGGCAGCGATTCACGCGCTGGACGCAGGCTTGCTGGTAGGAGATCCGACTTTGCTCAAACCGCTGTTAGATCATCCCTTCTCTTCGCTCACTCGTGACGATGATGACCTGATCGAACCGTTGACCGCCCGCGAATTGGAGGTCCTGCAACTGTTGGCGCAGGGCATGGCTAATAAGCAGATCAGCCTGGCATTAGGCATCAGCGAACATACGGTCAAATTCCATGTTTCCTCGATTTATTCCCGATTGGGGGTGACCAATCGCACTGAAGCGGTGCGCGTGGGCTTTCAGCGTGGTTTGATTTCGCTTTAACACTGGAATCCGAGGGGATGCAGCCAGTGGTATACTCCAGTGCATAGACTGGCGCCAGGGTAAGCAGGCTTTCGGTTGTGCGCCGCTTATTGCAAGGACCATCAGCCTTCCAGGGATGAACGTATGTCTTCTTTCCGCAGCCTCTCCAGCATTTGGAAGAACATCAAAGAATTCGAACTCCGCCCCATTGAAGAGGACGCCTGCCGCGAAGTGCGCCTGGCGCTGGTTGGCGCAATGGGTTCGGGCAGGCATACCCTCGCCGCCGGGCTGCGCACTGATCCCCGCAGACCGTCGATGCACCTGCCATCCCCGCTGATCATTGCCGATTTGGAATCGCCTGAGGCAGCCTCGCGGGCGCATCTTATTATCCTGGTGCTGGATGCCACGCGCACGGATTTCACCACCGAGGCGGCGCTGGCAAAGAAGTGGACGAATGCTGGTAAGCCGGTGATTGCTTTTTGGAATAAAGCAGACCTGCTAGAGGCTGGCAGCGGGATTCCGTCCTGGGATGACCTGGAGGTCGCTGGCAGCGTGGCGGGTTCGGCGCTGGACAGCCAGTTCTTGCTGAAGTCGTTTGCGCCGCTGGTGCTGCGGCTTCTGCCAGACCTGAGCCTGGCATTGGGTCGTTCGTTCCCGCTATTCCGCTTTCCCATTGCTCACCAGTTGATTAATGATACCTGTCTTGCCAACGCAGCGTATGCCTTCAGCACAGGCTTGGCAGAGGTTGTGCCGATACTCGATCTGCCGTTGAACATCACCGATATGGCTGTATTGACCAAAGCTCAGGCGTTTCTGGTTTACCGCCTGGGGTTGCTGCTGGGATTTTCGACGCGCTGGCAGGATTACATTGCGGAATTTGGCAGCGTAATCGGGGGCGGGTTCTTATGGCGGCAATTGGCTCGTTCGCTGGTGGGGTTGATTCCGGTGTGGGGCATCCTGCCCAAGGTGGCGGTCGCTTATGCCGGTACATATGTGGTGGGGCATGCCATCCTGCAATGGTACCTGACGGGTCGTCACATCGACCGCAAGCAGCTCAATGCCTTGTACCGTCAGGCGCTGGCGCATGGTAGAGCGAACGCGCAGCGGCTGATCAAGAGCCTGCCAAAGCCGCGCCTGGGGCGGAAGAAGAAAGCAGAACTGCCGCCAAAATCAGCTTCGGAGCCTGAACGCCTGGCGGCTGAGACGCTGACAGGTAATGAGCTGAGTACGCCGCCCAAAGCCTGCCCTGACTGCGGCAAATCCAACGCTGCAGATGCCGTGTTCTGTCAGTATTGCGGCAAAAAATTGAACGATTAAGCCTTGTCAAACTTTTAGATTCATGCTAACATATCGGCGCGAGCGTTCGGGTGCCCCCCTCACCCGAGCGCTCGCGCTTTATTTGAACAGTTGATAGGCAGCTTGTGCGCTTTTATGCGCAATCCCTCATGTCAATTGCAGGCATGAGGGTATAATAAAGCAACGATCGTTGATTCCTGAGTCCCTGAGAGGCTTTCTTGTCCGAAGAAACTTTGAAAGTGGTCATACCGATGGCGGGGCTGGGCACCCGCCTGCGACCCCACACCTGGAGCAAGCCCAAGCAATTGGTCAGCGTGGCGGGTAAAGCTGTGCTGGGTCATGTGTTGGATACTCTCTCGACGCTGCCCAACCCTGAACGCATCGAGCTGATCAACATCGTCGGCTACCTGGGAGACCAAATCGAAGCGTATGTTAAGGAAAATTACCCTCACATACGTTCTCATTTTGTCCTCCAGGAAAACCCCAAGGGGCAGTCGCATGCCTTATGGCTGGCGCGTGACCACCTGAAAGGTCCCATGTTGATGATCTTTGCCGATACCCTGGTCGAGACCGACCTGTCTTTCCTGAATCATGAAACCGCCGGCGCCGTTGCCTGGGTGAAAGAGGTGGCTGACCCGCGCCGCTTTGGGGTGGCAGTCGTTGGTGAAGATGGCTGGGTCAGGCGGTTGATCGAGAAACCAGCAGAGGTCACCAATAACCTGGTTGTCGTCGGGTTCTATTATTTTCGCCAGGCTGAGGATGTGATTGCAGCCATCGAAGAACAGATGCGCCGCGACATTCAGCTCAAGGGCGAGTATTTTCTCGTGGACGCGGTCAATATTATGCTGGAACGCGGCTTGAAAATGCGCACCCAAAAGGTGGACATCTGGCTGGACGCCGGTACGCCAGAGACCTTGTTGGAAACCAATCACTACCTGCTCAGCCACGGTCATGATTTTTGCGACGGCGACCGGCATCGCCAATCTGTTATCATCCCACCCGTGTTCATCCATCCCACGGCTGAGGTCATCGAGTCGGTGGTGGGTCCGTTCACTTCGATTGGGGCGGGTTGTTACGTCGAAAAGAGCATCATCCGTAATTCGATCCTGGAAGACGGCGCTCAGGTGCAAGGCGCCATCCTGGCAGATTCGCTGGTGGGGCGCAAAGCCTGCATCCAGCGCAGACCCGGCGTGATCAACGTTGGCGATCATACGGAGCTGATCATGTAATGGCGGAGACGGTTGCGTGTTACTCTGGCTGCCGCTACGCGGAACGACCGCAGGCGTTCGTATGGCAGGGTGAATGGCTGCAGGTTACCGCCGTGTTGAAGAGCTGGCATTCGCCCCATGGTTTTCATTTCACCGTCAAAACGCAAGAGCAGCGCACTTTTGAGCTGACCTATGATGAAGCTGCCGACTGCTGGGAAGTCCTCCCAGGGTAGCGGCAGCCTGGCTTCTTTGCATCGATGAACAAAACAGGAGACATCATGAGAGAAACCTACCTCGCCCGGCGTGTGGCTGATCTAAAACCCTCTGGCATTCGCAAGTTCTTCGATATCGTCGCTACCATGAAAGATGTAATCTCCCTGGGCATCGGCGAGCCTGATTTTGTGACGCCCGAACCGATCGTCCAGGCAGGCATTCGCTCGCTGCAGGCAGGCGAGACGCACTATACTTCCAACTCCGGCATCTTCGAGCTGCGTCAGGCAATTGCTGATCGGATGAAGAAGCTGTATGGCGTTTCGTATGACCCCGCCAGCGAAATTGTGGTCACGGTGGGCGTTTCCGAGGCTCTCTACATGGCGATGACCGCCCTGCTGGATCCAGGGGACGAGGTCATCATCCCCACGCCTTGCTTTGTCGCCTACCAGGCTGAGGTTTTGCTGGCGGGCGGGACGCCGATCGAACTGCCCACTTATGCGGAGGACAATTTCCAGGTGCGCCCGGCGGCGCTGCGGGCGGCAATTACCCCGCGCACCAAAGCGATTCTGATCGGTTATCCCAATAATCCCACCGGAGCGGCAGCGGAACGGGACGCCCTGCAGGAAATTGCCCGCATTGCCGAACAGCATGACCTGGTGGTCGTTTCGGATGAGCTGTATGACCGCCTGGTTTACGGCGTCCAGCACGTTTGCTTTGCTTCGCTGCCAGGGAGTTGGGAAAGGACGGTCTTGCTGGGCGGATTTTCGAAGAACTATGCCATGACTGGCTGGCGGGTGGGTTTTGCTGCAGCGCCATCGGGTATTCTGAACGGCTTGCTGCGCGTCCATCAATACACCATCATGTCAGCTCCGACCATGTCGCAGGTGGCTGCGCTCGAGGCGCTCCAAAATGGCGATGTATATGTCGAGCAAATGCGCGCCGAGTATGATCGGCGGCGGCAATTGATCGTGGGCGGCTTGAACACGCTGGGGCTGCACACTTTCGAGCCGCGCGGCGCTTTTTATGCCTTTCCCAGCGTGGCTGCAGCAGGGATGACCGATGAAGAATTTGCGCAGAAGCTGCTGGAGGAAGAGCGCGTGGCGGTTGTACCGGGGTCTTCCTTTGGCGCGGGCGGCGAGGGCTTTGTGCGCTGCTCCTATGCCACAGCTTATGAGAAAATCGAGGAGGCTTTGCATCGCATGGAGCGGTTCATGCGCCGGCATGGATAGCCTGCCTCGCCCTGAGTGGATATGGAATACGAAGCTGTCATCGGTTTAGAAGTTCACGCCGAGCTGGAAACACAATCCAAAATGTTTTGCGCCTGTCCCGTCGTGGATTCGACCTCGGCGCCGCCAAATAGCGCAGTGTGCCCGGTGTGCGCGGGCATGCCGGGCGTCCTTCCGGTGGTCAACCAGCGCGCGGTGGAATTTGCTCTGCGGGTGGCGCTGGCGCTGGAGTGTTCGATCAACACTGCCAGCGTCTTTGCCCGCAAGAATTATTTCTATCCTGACTTGCCCAAGGGCTACCAGATTTCGCAATATGAGCAGCCGCTGGCGCGCCAAGGGCGGCTCATCATCCAGACCTCACAGGGAGAAAAAGTGGTGCGCATCCGGCGCGTCCACCTGGAGGAAGATACCGGCAAGCTGACTCATGTGACTCACCCGCAGGCGCCTTATTCGCTGGTTGACCTGAACCGCGCCGGCGTGCCCCTGCTGGAGATCGTCACCGAACCCGACCTGCATACCCCAGAAGAAGTGCGCGCCTATGCGGTGGCGCTGCGATCGCTGTTGCGTTACCTGGAGGTCAATTCCGGGGACATGCAAAAGGGCGTGATGCGCATCGAGCCGAACATCTCCGTCCGTCCCAAGGGCAGTTCCGGGCTGGGGACGCGCGTCGAGATCAAGAACCTGAACAGCTTTCGCGCCCTGGAACGGGCAGTTGCCTATGAATTCCAGCGCCAGGTATCGCTCTTAGAGCAAGGGCAGGCGGTCCGCCAGGAGACGGTAGGCTGGGATGTGGCGCAGGAAATCACCTTCCCGCAGCGAGTCAAAGAAGGCGAAGATGATTACCGTTATTTTCCTGAACCTGACCTGCCTCCGCTGGTATTGGAGCCAACCTGGGTCGAGCAGGTCAAGGCAGGTTTACCCGAGCTGCCTGCCGCCCGGCTGCGCCGTTTCAAGCAGCAATATGGCTTGACCGATTACGACGCCGGCGTTTTGGTCGCTGAAAGGGCGGTTGCCGATTACTATGAGCGCCTGGTCCAGGCGGCAAGAGGCGTTTCGCCCAAGATGGCTGCCAATTGGCTCAGCAGCGAATTGTTTGGGCTGATCAACCAGGCGGGGATTGACTTCGATGACTGTCCCATTTCGCCAGCCAGGCTGGCTGAATTGTTGGTCTTTGTGGGGCGTGGTGAGGTAAATCAGATGACTGCCCGGAATATCCTCACCGAGATGTTCAACACCGGACAGCCAGCCGGGGAGATCATCGCACGCGGCGGGTTGGGGCAGATTTCGGATTCTGACTATATCGCGGCGTTAGTTTCCCGCGTACTCGCTGAAAACCCGGCGCAAGTGAAGGATTATCTACAGGGCAAAGAAGCGATTCAACGCTGGCTGTTTGGGCAGGTGATGCGCCTGGTGCAGGGGCGCGGCAATCCCCAGGTCATCCAGGCAGAGCTGGACCGCCAACTTTCGCAATTGAAGTCTCAAGGCAGCGCGTAACCTGCTTATCCGCCGTTTTTCGGATCGCTGGATAACTGAACAAACACGTCTTCCAATCCCGCTTCGCCTGGCTGGATTGCCTCGACCGTTGCCGCGCCTGCCTGCAATATACGCCAGAGCGTTTCTTCCTTGACGCCTGGCTGTGCAATCAGCCGAAGGTGATCTCCCGCCAGTCCGACACGGATGATACCTGGATTTGCCTTCAGCAGCGCCAGGCTGGCAGAAAGTGATGGGGTATAAATTTCGAACACCCCGCCGGCGACAACCTGCTCTTTGAGCGCCTGGGGCGTGTCCATCGCCAGCAAGCGACCGGCGCGCATCATGCCAACTCGATGGCAATACTCCGCTTCATCCATGTAATGGGTGGTGACCAGTATCGTGACGCCCTGGGCGGAAAGCTCATACAGCAGATCCCAAAAAATGCGCCGGGCATTGGGGTCAACGCCGGAAGTCGGCTCATCCAGGAAGAGCAGGCGCGGGCTGTGCACCAGGGCGATGCCCAGCGCCAGGCGCTGCCGCCATCCCGTGGAAAGCTCACGGGTGAGTTCATTAAGATGAGCCTCGATTCCCACGTGCCGCGCCGTCTTTTGGATTAGGCTGATATCGCTGATGCCGTAAACCCCGCCATAGAAGCGAAGGTTTTCCCAAACAGTCAGGTCATCGTAGATGGCAAACTTTTGCGACATATACCCGCACCGCGCGCGAATCTGTTCCGATTGCCGGGCAGAATCAAAGCCCAGGACGCTGGCTCGTCCCTCGCTGGGTTGCAGTAAGCCCAACAAGAGACGAATCGTCGTTGTCTTGCCGCAGCCATTCGGTCCCAGGTAACCGAGAATCTCACCCGGTTGAACCTCAAATGTGACATGGTCTACCGCGGTAAAGTCGCCGAAGCGGCGGGTCAGGTTTTCCACTAGAATCGCAGGCTGGCTCATTTTGACTCTTTGGCGGTCAAGCTGATGAAGACATCTTCCAGGGTTGCCGGGATGGAACGCGCCTGGTGAATCATTCCCCCTGCCTCGGCGGCTGTCTGCTGTAACCGTTCGATGACTGCGCGGGTTTGAGGCTGTCTCAGGCGCGCATGCAGTGTGTTGCCAAAAGCGTGGACATCTTCTACCTCGGGATCCTTTGCCGCGATTTGCCTGAGCAACGGTAAGGGGGAACCGGTTATCTCCAGGATTCGCCCGTTCAACGCCGCGCGCAATTGTCCCGGGCTGCCTTCAGTCACGATCTTGCCCTGCTGCATAAAGCCGATGCGCTGGCAGCGGACTGCCTCGTCCATATAAGGGGTCGAAATGACCGCGCACATGCTGCCATTTTCCTGGGTCGAGATGAGCTGCAAAATCAACTGCCAAAAGTCCTGTCTGGTGAGCGGGTCCACCCCGGTGGTTGGTTCATCCAGCAGCAGGACGCGCGGCTGGGTGACCAGCGCTGAAGCCAGCCCCAGCTTTTGCCTCATCCCGCCCGAAAGTTGCCCGGCGCGGCGGTCTTTGAAGGCAAGCAAACCGACAAAATCCAAGATTTTCATACAACGGGGTCGCCAGGTTTCGGGCGATAAGCCGCGCACCTCGGCAAAGAAGCGGATGTTCTCCAAAACCGTCAGGTCATCGTATAGGGAAAATCGCTGCGAGAGGTAGCCAATTTGGGCGCGCGCCTGTTCGGTTTGCCGTTGAATGTCAAAACCGGCAATGGAAACGGACCCTGTGTCCAGCTTTAGCGCTCCTACCAGCAGACGGAGGGTGGTCGTTTTGCCGGCGCTGTCCGATCCGACCAAGCCATATATTTCGCCGCCCTGAATGTTCAGGTCAACCCCTGTCACAGCAGGCACCTTCTTGCCCTTTGCGGTATGAAAAACCTTTCCGATGCCGGCAGCCTGAATCAGCGCGAGGGTCATGCAAGCGTCCTATTTGAAAGTCACATCAGCGGGCATGCCAGGTTTGAGGCGGTCTTGCGGGTCGGCGACGCTGAGCTTGACAGCAAAAACGGTGTTCCTGCGCCCCTGGACGGTTTGTACATTACGAGGAGTGAACTCCGCCTGGTCAGCAATTTGGATCAAGACCGCGTCGAAGCGCATACCTGGGAAAGAGTCCACGCTCACCTCAGCCCCCTGCCCCAATGAGAGCTTGCCATAACGGTCTTCGGGAATGTAAACGGTAATGGTTTTTTCGTCGGTTTGCCCCAGGATAAGCAAGGTCGCTCCAGGAGCTGCGATTTCACCCGGTTGAATGAGCCGGGTCAGCACCACGCCATCCAGCGGGGCGGTGATGGTGAGCTTGGCGATTTGAACGTCCAGGATGTCGAGAGCAGCCTGCGACAGGTCCACTTGCGCCTGTGCGGCTGCAGCCTGAGCCTGGGCAGCCTGGGTGCGCGCCTGGGCGGCTTCGAACTGCGACCTGGCAGCCTCGACCTGCGCCTGAGCGGCGCTGACCTGTTCCTGGCGTGTCCCGCTTTGCAAGGCGCTCAAGTTGGCAGCCGCCAGCTCGCTTTGGGCGGAGGCAGCATCGCGTTGATTCAAGACAGATTCAAGCGGCGCTGCGCCGCCACGTCCCAGTTGGTTAAGGGCGTTCAAGGCGCGCTGTACCTCGCTCCAAGCAGCGCGCAGGCGGTTCCCCTGGGGGCTTATGTTCAGGCTGTTGTATGCAGCCCTGGCTTCGTCAACCAATTTCTGGGCGGCTTCGCTATCCGAGCGGGCTGCATCTTGGGCTGCCTGTGGCAGATTGTCGAGGCTGGTTATCAGCGCCTGACGCGCCTGCGCCTGCGAGAGGCTGAGTTCAGCGGCATCCAGGAGCCGGCGCGCCGCCTCGAGCTGCCGATAAAAGGGCAGTTCGGAAGTAGTGACGGCTGTTAAGGCAGCCTGGGCAGCTTCATCCACCTGGCGGCAGTCGTTCACTGCGGCTTCAGCCGCCTCAAGAACGGCTGCGGGCATGGCGCTATCCATTTTCAATTCACTAAGACGATTGTTGGCTGCTTCCAGGTTTTCCAGGGCGGTCGTGCGGGCGCTGGTGACATTGGTGATTTGCTCGCTGGAAAGCACCACCATCACCTTGTCGTAAGCCTCTCTCGCCAGGTCCAGGCGCAGGCGGGCAGCGTTGACTTCTTCCGGTCGAGCGCCGGCAGTCAGCGCTGCCAGGCTGGCTTCGGCAGCCCGCTGGTTGGCTTGCGCCTGATCGAGCTGCGCCTGGGCTGCAGCCAGTTGTGCGGCGCTGGCGCCGGCTTCAAGCAGTTCGAGGTTTGCCTGCGCGGCAGCGACGCTTGCCTGGGCGGCTTCCTGGGCAAAGCGGGCAGCATCCACGCTCGATTGGGCGGCTTCGGCGTTTGCCCTGGCGACTGCCAGGCTGGCTTCGGCTTGCCGGCGCTGCGCCTGCAGCATGGAAGCGTCTATTTGCAACAGAACGTCTCCAGCATTGACCCGGTCCCCTTCTGCAAAGCGTATTTCCTGAACTCTCCCTCCGACTTCCGCAGCGACTAACACTTGAGTGATTTCAATGGTGCCTGACGCACTCAAGAGAACGCCTCTATCCTGCTCTGGACGAAGGACAAAATACCAGTAGCCCAAAGCGCCCAGGGCAGCAAGTACCAGCAGAATTGGGATGACACGGCGGGGATTAGGGTGCATAATGACCTCCTGGGAAGTGGTCGCTCGGTTCAATCGAGTCGTTTACGGAAACGCCGCGCGGCGGCGCTCATGATCAGGACGCCAAAAACGATCAGGGCAATAACATCGCCCTGGATGCTTGCGATGCCCACGCCTTTGAGCAGCAACACGCGGATGATCTTCATGAAGTAGCGCAGGGGCATGATGTATGAAATGAGCTGTAAAAAGCGGGGCATGTTCTCGATGGGCACAAAGAAGCCGGACAGGAAGATGCCGGGCAGCAGCGTCATGAACACAGTCAAGGTCGCTTCCTGTTGCGTGTTGGCAATGGTTGAGGCGAACAGACCGATGCCCAAGCCTGAGAGCAGGAATAAGGCTGAGACCAGTGCAATGAGTAAAAGGGACGCCCGTACCGGCACGCCAAACCACCAATGTCCGATAGCGATGACCTCGAAAGCATCGAACAAGCTCAAAATGACGTACGGCGTGATCTTGCCGATGACCAGTTCCCAGGGGCGGATGGGAGTGACGATCAATTGTTCGATGGTGCCGCGCTCGCGTTCTCGCACAACAGCGGTAGCGGTGAGGATGGCGGTAATGGCATATAGAATCATGCCGATGACCCCAGGTATCATGAAGTAAGAGGAGTTCATGTCGGGGTTGTACCAGACTGTTGTGCGCACTTCCAGCGGCGGCTGCAGCTTATAGCCCATACCGCTGCGGGTCAGCTTCTGCGCCAGCAGCTCGGTGGTATAACTCTGAGCGATCAATTGGGCAGCCGAAAGGACGCTGGAGGCTCTTGAGGCGTCAGCGCCATCCACGATCAAAGCCACCTGAGCCCTTCCCTGGTGTAGCCTTTCGGCGTAATCTGGCGGAATGACAAGTCCTACTGCCGCCTGGCTTTTCTCGATCAGAGCGCGCATGTCGGCGTCTGTACCAACGACATGCGCCAGTTGGAAAAAGCCGGATGCCTGAAAGGCTTCCAGCAGGTCACGGCTCTCCGAACTGTAACTCTGGTCGAAAACCGCCATGGGAACGTTGCTTAGGTCACCGCTAAAGGCATACCCCAGCAGGAACATTTGCACCAGGGGCAGGATTAAGATCAGCGCCAGCATGCGCTTATCGCGAAACAATTGGATGAATTCCTTGCGGATGATCGAAACCAGGCGGGATTTCATGACATTCTCACCTTAAGATTCCATGCATGAAAATATCGACATATTGATCTATCGAAAGAGGTGTCTTCGATTCTGCATCATGGGAATGAAAGATTGCACTCGTCACATAATAGGCGAAAAACATGCCAAGGAATGATAGGAAGATCGCTTGAGGGGGCAGTTCGCGTAACCGGTTCGGTGGGGAGGCAAACCGCTGCCACAGGGGCAGGAAATGCGGGAAGATCGTTTGAAACAGGAGCGGCGCATGCTTTCCCTCGAATTCGATGAACTCGATAAATGCCAGCCGGAGGAAGTCAGGGCGCTTGCCCAACTCGGCAATGACGGCGCGAGCAGCATTATGAACGAATTCTTCCACCGTCTCTCCTGGCGTAGATTGCAGCACTTGCAAAACCTGGCGGTAGGGGTGCTTTTCGATAAGCACTTTGTCGAAGATTTGCTCCTTGCCGGAAAAATGCGTGTAAATTCCGGCTAGAGAAATTCCGGCTCGCTGGGCAATCTGCCGCATCGAGGTGGCGTGATAACCTTGCTCAATGAACAGGGTATAAGCTGCTTCGAGGATGGCCTGGCTGGTGCGCTCGCCTTTGGAGAGTGAATCGATCATGACGTTTAGTTTCGACCTGGAAAATACGAACGAACGCTCGTTCGTATTTTATACCTTAATTTGACCTTTGTCAAATTAAGAAGTGTTGCTTATAAATTGACCCGTTCAGCCAGACCCGGTGGACTGCTAAAGTCGGCGTCTTGTAGATGGGTCAAGTAAATCCGCCTTGACAGGTCTATATTATCCATTATAATGCCCTCCTATCGAGAACTGGACCCGCATAAACAAGCAGGCATCATCAGGGCGGCGAATTTTTTCACTCGGGATGGGTATAGAATGAATGCTCCAAGTTGGATCGGCAGGACCTTAGGCGGGCGGTATCAGATTGAGCAGTTGCTCGGTCAGGGCGGCATGTCGGCGGTTTATAAGGCAAACGACCCCAATTTAAAGCGCATTGTTGCGGTTAAGTTAATTCATTCGCATTTATCGACTGATCCTCGTTTTGTTCACCGCTTTGAAGAAGAGGCGACCGCAGTGGCGCAACTGCGCCATCCGAATATCGTCCAGGTGTTCGATTTCAACCAGGACGATGGCGTCTATTACATGGTCATGGAGTTCATCCCTGGTGAAACGCTGCAAGATCGCCTGCGTCGTTATAACCGCTCCAAGCGGTTCATATCCTTGTCGAAGGTCGTCCAATATGCCATCGATATTTGCTCCGCAGTGGGGTACGCACACAAGCGCGGGCTGATTCATCGCGATATCAAGCCGGCAAATATCATGCTGGACGTGCACGACCAGGCAATCCTGATGGACTTTGGAATCGTCAAAATTGTCGGCGCCGAGACCTTTACAGCCACCGGCGCTGTTGTGGGAACGGCGTTGTACTTGCCGCCTGAGATCATCCGCGGCGAAACGCCTGACCCACGCTCCGACCTCTATTCGCTTGGCGTCACCTTGTATGAGATGGTAAGCGGCAAGCCCCCTTTTGAGGCGGAATCTGCCATGACCTTGATGATGATGCACCTGCACGACCCGGTGCCCGATTTGAGCCAGTTGCGCCCCGACGCACCGCCGCAGCTTTCAGCAATCATCGAGCGCGCCCTGGCAAAAGACCGATCAGAGCGCTTTGCCAGCGCCGAAGAGATGATTCAGGCATTGAAGGCAATCCAGCCGTTGATCGCCAGCCTGGAACCTGGCGGCGCGGTCACCAGCGTTGCCCAGACGGCGCCAAAACCGACGCCAGCAAGCTCAGCGACGAAGACGCCTCAGAACCAGATCGCTACAGAAGCAGAAGGGATTGTCGAAACGCCGACAACCACCGATCCCATCCGCCCGGCAGTCCCGGTCAATCCACCTCACAGCGAACCCCCTTCTGCCGAGAGCGTTCACCTCGAGCCTGCCCACCTGGAACCCGATCTTCAGACGATCATACCAACGGATGTCCTCCCTTCCTCCTCTGAACCGCAGAAGGTGATTCCGCCTGCCGTCAGCGTTCCGCCACAGCCTGCGCAAGATTCCTCTACCCAGGCAACTCTGTTGAGTCCGATCTCCCGGGCGGCAAACTTCCTGCGTCGCCCGGTTTGGCTGGCGGCTGCCCTGGCGCTTGTTGTCCTGCTGGCAATTGGGGGGATTCTAGTTTTCAACAACTTTTCAGCCGGCAGGGCTGGCTCTGGCGCCCTGACGGCAGAAGCCATGGGCATTGCGCCCAGCGCTACTTCCCCAGCCCCGGCAGCCATGCTTGAAGCGACTTCCACAGCTACTGCGACTGTTACACCGTTGCCTACGCTTACCTCGACCAGCACGTCTGCACAGGTTTATCCACCTACCGAGACGCCATCCCCCAGTTCGACCCCAACCTCCAGCGCCACGCCCACCCCGGACCTGTTCGTGTTGATCAAGAGCATCACGATTGATAACAACCGGTATGTCGTGGATTATGAAACCTTCGGCTATACTGAGAAGCTCCCCGGTATGCACGTCCACTTTTTCTTTGACACCGTCACGCAGGAAAATGCTGGCGTACCCGGCTATGGACCCTGGATTTTATACGGTGGACCGAGACCCTTCTCTGGCTATAAGCTCAATGACCGACCTGCCCAGGCAAAGCAAATGTGCGCGCTGGTGGCGAACGCAGATCATTCGATCATCCCAAACAGCGGCACTTGCCTGGACCTGCCTTGAGCGTCTACCGATGCGAGCGTTTTCATGACGATAAGCGGGTAAGGTCTATTGATTTGCGCAGGGGTAAATTAGATGCTTGAAACGAGCTTTGGAAAAATTGTCGTTTCGCTGCCTAACCAGGTAGAGCAGGAGTTCGCGCTGGGAAAAAGCAGCTTGCAGGTTGGGCGGGGGCTGTTCAATGACATCATTCTCGATGACAGCAAGGTATCGCGCGCTCATGCCCGCATCGAGTGCAGCACTGGAAGCTGCCGTATCGTTGATTTAGGCTCTACCAATGGCATCGTGTTGAACGGTCAACGGGTACCTGAGGCGGTCATCAAACCCGGCGACTCGCTGATTCTGGGGGCTTCGAAGCTGCGCTATGAACTCCAGACATCTTCCCCTGAGCCTGGGATGACCATTATTGATAATTTGCAGGATCTGGAGATGACCATGCTGCAAACGCCGCTGCCGGTCGCTTTGAACGAGACCAGCAGCACTCGCCTGGTTATCTATACGCCCGAAAAGACCTGGGAAGTATCCCTGGAGGATGTCGAAGCGCTCTCAATGGGGCGGTCGCCGGAAAATGACCTGGTGCTCGATTTGCCAAAGGTCTCGCGATCCCATGCGCGACTTGAGCGTCGTGGGAACGCGTTCGTGATCAAAGACCTGGGCAGCACCAACGGCACCTGGCTGGGCGACCAGCGCATTGCCGAGCATGAAATGGAAGATGGGCAAAGTGTCCGCATTGGACCGGCAAGGCTGGTGTTCAAGAAGGGATTCACCCGCGAAGCATTGACGTTGGTGGATGCGCCTGCGGTCAGCCTGGTGAATCGTTTACCGGTTGTCTTTGTGCCTGGGCTGATGGGATCCAAGTTGTGGCAGGGGAGCGAGTGCCTGTGGCCTAACCTGAAAGTGCTTTTCACTAACCCAGAGATTTATGCCTATCCCGGGAAAGTTCCGCTGCAACCGCGCGAAATCCTGGACCAGGTGGTCATTGTGCCAAACCTGATCAAGCTGGATCAATATAACCAGCTTGGGAATTACCTGGTCGAAGATTTGGGATACACCCGCGGCGTGGATTTCTTCGAGTTTGCTTATGACTGGCGGCAGGACGTGCGCCAGTCTGCCCGCCAGCTTGGCGCGGCAATCCAACAATGGGCGGTCAAGCCGCCCTTCATCCTGATTGCTCATTCGCTGGGAACCCTCGTCAGCCGTTATTACGTGGAATGTTTGGGCGGCAAGAGTCAGGTTGAGCGGCTCATTTTGATGGGTGGACCGCACAGTGGTACGCCCGCTGGGCTTACCAGCCTGACCATTGGTCCTAATTTATTGCCCTTTGGGCTGATGGGCGAACGTTTGCGGCGGGTGGTGGCAACTTTCCCTTCGGCATACCAGATCATCCCCGATTACCCATGCGGTTTGGATCAGCAAGGGCAAAAGGTCAATTTCCTGGAGTATGAAGGCTGGGTTCAAGCTGAGCGGCACCCCTTATTGCGCGCCGCTCAGGAATTCCGCCGTGAGCTTGGTAAGCGCTCGAGCGTGCCTTGCGTTTCGATCTTTGGCTATGGGTTGAAAACCGTTTCCCGCTTGAACATTCAGTTCGACACCGGCGGCAATCTGATCAATGCTGCCTATCTCTCTGAGCCAAGCGGGGACGATTCGGTGCCTCAGCAAAGCGCTTTCCTGCTCGGTTCGGAGATTCATCCCGTTCAGCAGCATCACGGAGCGTTGTTCGTTGATAACGACGTAAAAATGCGCCTCAAGCTGGAATTACTTGGGCGCATTTAAGGGTAAGGCAAGGTGGAGTATTTAGAGGTCTTTTGCCCGCGAAATAATTTTGTTCTTCGCCAGGTTGATGAACTCTGCAACAGGCATGCCGTCGATGCGTGAGCCATCTCGCTTGCGCAGGGACACCTTCTCTTCAGCTAACTCACGATCGCCAACGACTAACATATAGGGTATTTTGAAGAGCTGAGCCTGGCGAATCTTGGCGTTCATCCGATCGGACCCCAGGTCGGCTGTCGCTCGGATGCCGGCTGCCTTCATCTGGCGAGCCAGGCGGGTGGCGTACTCATTGTGCGCGTCGGTGATCGGGATGATGCGCGCCTGCTCGGGCATGAGCCAAACGGGGAAGTTCCCGGCATAATGCTCGATCAAAAAGCCGATCATGCGTTCATGGGTGCTGAGCGGGGCGCGATGGATGCAGAGGGGCGTTTCCTCTTGCCCATCGCGGTTGATGAAGGTCAGGTTGAAGCGTCCAGGCTGGGCAAAGTCCACCTGGTTGGTTGCCAGGGTGAACTCGCGCCCGATCGCCGACCAGATCTGCACATCGATCTTGGGTCCATAGAAGGCGGCTTCATCGGCGCGTTCTACATAGGGAACGCCGCCGTTGCTCATGGCGCGCCGTACCATATCCTCAGTCTTCAGCCACAGGCGCTCGTTATCGACATACTTCTTGCCTAAACCCTTCTTGTGGTGCGTGCTCAGGCGCATCACGTATTTTTCGATGCCGAAGATGTCGAAATACTTGTGGTACAGGTCGATGACGCTCATGAATTCTTGCTCAAACAGCTCCTCGGGTACATAAATGTGGGCGTCGTTCATCTGCATCGAGCGCACCCGCATCAAGCCGAAAAGTTCACCCGACTTCTCATAACGGTAACAGGTGCCATATTCTGCCAGGCGCAAGGGCAGGTCGCGGTATGAACGGGGCTTGGAGGCGTATATCTTGTGGTGCATCGGGCAGTTCATTGGCTTGACGTAATACTTGACGCCCTCGAGCTCCATCGGCGGGTACATCGACTCTTCATAATAGGGCAGGTGACCGGAGTGGAAGAAGAGATCTGCCTTGCTCAAGTGAGGCGTGCGTACGCGCACGTAGCCTGCCTCGAGTTCCATCTCCTTTGCCAGGTTTTCCAGTTCTTCGATCAATACGCCGCCATTGGGCAGCCACAGCGGCAGCCCGGGACCGACTTCTTCATCGAAGACAAAGATTTCCAGTTCTTTGCCCAGCTTGCGGTGATCACGCTTCTTGGCTTCTTCGAGCTGCCACAGGTATTCTTCCAGCTCCTGCGCCGTCCGCCAGGCTGTGCCATAGATGCGCTGCAGCATAGGGTTGTTCTCATCCCCGCGCCAGTACGCCCCCGAAACCTGCATCAGCTTGATGGCAGCAGGGTTGATCTGGCGGGTATTCTCTACGTGCGGTCCACGGCACAGATCGACAAAGGTATCGTGCTTGTAAATCGAGATTTCGGGCTTCGTATCGAGCGGGTTGCCGTATTCGTCGAAGCCGCCTTGCTCTAAGCCATCGATCAATTCCAGCTTATAGGGCTGGTCCTTGAAGATGCGGCGGGCTTCCTCTGCCGAGATGACCTGGCGCTGGAAGTCGTGCTTGCCGGCGATGATCTGGCGCATGCGCTTTTCGATCTTCTCCAGGTCTTCCGGAGTCAGCGAACGCGGCAGGTCGAAGTCGTAGTAAAAGCCGTTTTCAACCGGCGGACCGATGGTGTACTTGGCTTCGGGGAACATTTCCAGCACCGCTTGCGCCATGATATGCGCAGCGGAGTGCCGGATGCGGTACAGGTCGCTCTCTTCATAACGTTCGGACTCTTTTTCGGACATGTTAGCCTCCATTTTTTAAATCAAAAGCCCTCGCCACTGGGGCGAGAGCTTTACGCTCACGCGGTGCCACCCAGATTTAGACAAGATGACGCATCTTATCCATCTCTTTAGACCGATAACGGGGTCAGCCGTTCACCTTACTCGGTAAGTTCCTTTCTGGGTCACGCTCACGGGTGGTTTTCGCCGGTTGGCAACTCTGAGGCGGCTCTCAGTCTTTGACCGACTCTCCCTGTCAGTTCCAGTTCCGGCTACTCGTCCCGGTCACAGCGGTTATTTTCAAAATTATACCCTGAATCAGCGATTTTGGGTGGAAAATCACTTCGCCGCGCGCTTTCATCTTTTTCTCCGAACTGCAGATCATGCTTCTCAGCTTCGTGACGCCAACTCGCTTGGCGCTTCCATTCTCGTGTCTTGGTCGTAGGAATGGAATGGAAAGCGAGAGAGGGAATTCGCTATGTACAGCGATTATTCATCTCAATTTCGTTTTCTTGCCAACAACCATCAACCCGATGTTCTGCCCTTTGAAATTCAAGCGGATGGGACGGATCCAATGTCCCTGGCGCAAGGCGTATCCAGCCAGACTTTCCAGCCAGTGCACACCCAGAGGGGGATAGAATGGCTCCGCGATCACGCAGCAGGGAAAGATGATGAATCCACATCCGTAGCGCGCGGCGGCATCGATGATTTTTACGTTGCAGCCGTGGGCGTGCAAGCCGATGAGCAGGTCGAAATCCTCAGCCATCGTTTCCTCGAATTCGGCGTTGATGGCAGGCAGGCGGGTCAAGGGAGGGATTCTTACCCTTTCGCCCGTGATTATATCCTTGTACTTTTCAGGCAAAGGCTGGCTGACCGGGTCGATGACAGTGGCTTGCCAGCCGCTCTGGATGAGCAAGTAGCTGAGCAAACCCTTGCCGCCGCCAATATCGGCAGCGCGGCACGGTTCGAAAGTCTCGACGAGCCAGCGGTGCAGCAATTGGAAGCGAAACTTCTTCATGCGCGGGAACTTGCTCGTATCTGCCACCTGCTGGATAGGCTGGTTTGCCAGCCGGTCCAGCCCGGTCACCTCTTCATCGGCGTGACCTGGCGGCAATGCAGCGATTTTTTCCAGCTTTGCGTAAATTGCATCCGCTCTCGATTTACTCTGCCGTTTTCCCATGGATTTATTTTAACATGGACAAATTTCAAAAAAGTGCTTTACAAATCAGCCTCTCTCAAGTAAAATACCGTCCGCTCGATTACCTGGAATTCAGGCAATCGCAGGGTCTATTAGTAAGTTTGGAGGCATACCTTTGGCTAATACACGTTCAGCAATCAAAAGAATGCGGCAGAATCCCAAGCGCCGCTTGCGCAATCGTTATTTTACCGGTCAGGCTCGCACGAAGGTAAAGAAAGCCCGCCTGGCGATTGAAACTGGCAATGCCGAGTCCGCCTGGGAAGCGACCCGCGAGGCGATTCGCGCCCTGGATAAAGCGGCTGAAAAAGGCATTTTGCACAAGAACAATGCCGCCCGCCGTAAGAGCCGCTTGATGAAGCGCCTGGCGAAGGTCGAAAAGCGGTCTGTTTAGCAGCATCCCAGCCACCTGGCAGTACCTGACTGCCGGGAACGGATCATACTTGAAGTCCCAGCGGGAGCAATATGCTCCCGTTTTTATTACATTTCCTCATGATATAATCCAGGCGCACGGTAAACGGCGTTGCTGAGCGCATGTGATGTTTGAAGCAGAACAAATAGCAGTTGAAGCGAGAATACAAGAGTACTGCGCCAGGCATGGCTTGCCCGATGCTGGCAGCCTGACCTGGAATCCGATTCCCTTTGCTGGTAAATGGGGCATTTCGACCTCTTTTTTTCAACTGGCTGCCCTGGAAGCCCGTCAACTCAAGGAAACAACCGGGCGAGCAGTAAACGTTGCCCAGCGCGCCCAGGAGATTGCCCAGGGAGTAGCGCAGTTCCTCGGCTTGCCAGAAGGGTTTTCACAGGTGGAGGCGGTGCGTGGATACCTGAATCTGTACTTCAACCCGGACGATTATGCCCGCCGTGTGGTCGACCAGGTCCTGCAGCAAGGGGAGCGCTTTGGCAGCGGCGCCGCCCGGCACGAACGGGTGATGATCGAATTTTCGCAACCCAACACCCATAAAGCCTTCCACGTGGGTCATCTGCGCAGCGCCATTTTGGGGGATTGCCTCAGCCGCATCTATGAGTTTGCCGGTTATGACGTGGTGCGGGCGAACTACCCCGGCGACATGGGGCTGCATGTGATCAAGTGGCTGTGGAGTTATATGAACTTCCACCGCGGCGAACGCCCAACGCGAGACATCACCCGCTGGATGGGTGATATCTATGCCGATGCTAACCGCCGTTTGGAGGAGAATCCTGCACTGGAAGCTGAAGTGCGCCAGTTGTATGCCCGCTGGGACCGCCGCGACCCGGAGATTGTTGCATTGTGGCAAGAGACGCGCCAGTGGTCGCTGGATGGCTTCAATGAAATCTACAACCTGTTGGATATTCGTTTTGACCGCTATTATTTCAACAGCGAAGAAGAACAACCCGGTAAACAGGTGGTGGCAGAGCTGATTGAAAAGGGAATCGCCATCGATGAGCGTCCAGATGGTCCTGTGATTGTGCGCATCGATGACCTGCTGGGATTGAAGCAGGAAAAGTACCGCGTTTTGGTCGTGTTGCGCTCGGATAATACTGCCTTGTACGCCACCGAAGACCTGGCGCTGGCGATTCGAAAGTTTAGCGATTATCCCGACCTGGTGAAATCGATCTATGTGGTGGACGTCCGGCAGTCGCTTCATTTTAACCAGGTATTCAAGACGCTCGAAATCGCCGGGTATTCCTGGGCGAACCGCTGCATTCACGTGGGTTACGAGGTCGTCAGCCTGCCGGGTAATGTGGTGATGTCCTCGCGCGAAGGCACGATCGTGCTGCTGGAAGATTTGATTCGTGAGGCGATTGCACGCGCCCTCGACGTTGTGCGGCAGAAGAATCCAACTTTGACAGAGGCGCAGATGAACTCAGTAGCCCGGGCAGTTGGGCTGGGAGCTTTGAAGTTTCCTATGCTCTCGCGAGACAATGCCAAGATTGTCACCTTTGACTGGGAAGCTGCCCTGGATTTCAACGGTCAGGCTGCGCCGTACATCCAATATGCCCAGGTGCGCGCCAACAGCATCTTGCGCCGCCTCGAAGAGGCGCTGCCTGGGTCGAGCCTGCCAGGGTATGTGCTGGAGCCCAGCGAAGTTCAATTGATTGATCTGCTGTCCCGCACGCCAGGTGAAGTGCAGCGCGCTGCTCAGGAATATAAACCGCTGCACCTGACCAACCTTGCCTATGAGATTGCCAGGGCTTTTACCGATTTCTACAATGCCTGTCCGGTCTTGAAAGCTGAACCGGAAAAGCGCCAGTTCCGTCTCAGGCTGGTTGCGGCAACACGCCAGGTGTTAGTCAACCTGCTGCGTTTGCTGGGCATTGAGGCTCCCGAAGTGATGTAGTTTTGGGTCAGTCTTTCATCCTTCGAGAATATTAATTTTGAGAGATACAGAAACAAACCAATCAGGGAGAAATGTTTTCTATGCCAATTCGCACCATCATCATGGGCGCCGCCGGGCGCGATTTTCATAACTTCAACGTGTTTTTCCGTGACAATCCGGAATACGAGGTGGTGGCTTTTACCGCCACGCAAATCCCGGATATTGAAGGGCGCCTCTACCCGCCAGAGCTGGCGGGCGCACGTTACCCCAAAGGGATTCCCATTTACGCCGAGGAGGAACTGGTCAGATTGATTCACGACGCCCAGGCAGACGAAGTCGTTTTTGCCTACAGTGATGTCTCCCATCAAACCGTGATGCACAAGGCATCGCTGGTGCTGGCTGCAGGGGCGGACTTCCGCCTGATGGGTCCGCGGGCAACCCAGATCAAATCGGTCAAGCCGGTCGTTTCGGTGTGTGCTGTGCGTACCGGTTCGGGCAAAAGCCAGACGACCCGGCGCGTGTCCCTCATCCTGCGCAAAATGGGTTTCCGGGTAGCAGCCATCCGGCACCCCATGCCTTATGGCGATTTGGTCAGGCAGGCAGTTCAACGGTTTGCTGAATATGCCGACCTGGACCGCCATCAGTGTACCATCGAAGAACGCGAGGAATATGAGCCGCACCTGGATAACGGGGTGATCGTTTACGCCGGCGTGGATTACGAGCGTATCCTGCGCCAGGCGGAGCAGGAAGTCGATATCATCCTCTGGGATGGCGGGAATAACGACTTCCCGTTCTATGTCTCTGACTTTCAGATTGTGGTGGCAGACCCTCACCGCCCGGGGCATGAGTACACCTATCATCCGGGGGAGACGAACGCCCGCCTGGCGGATGTGGTCGTCATCAATAAGGTTGACACGGCGAATCCTGCCGATGTGATTCAGGTTCGGGAAAGCATCAGCGCCTTGAACCCCGCTGCCCAGATTATCGAAGCGGCTTCGCCGTTGTTCGTCGAGGATCCAGCCGCCATTCGCGGGAAACGCGTGCTGGTGATCGAGGATGGTCCCACGCTGACGCACGGCGAAATGGCTTATGGAGCCGGCTGGGTGGCGGCGCGGCGCTTTGGCGCTGCCGAGATTGTCGATCCGCGACCATATGCCGTGCGCTCGATCAAAGCGACCTATGAGAAATACCCCACGACGGGCGCTGTCCTGCCGGCTATGGGTTATGGCGCAGCCCAAATGAAAGACCTGGAGGAGACCATTCGAAATGCCCCGGTGGATATGGTCATCATCGCCACTCCCATTGACTTGAACCGCCTGATACATATCGACAAGCCCTCGCAACGCGTCCGTTACGAGCTTCAGGAAATTGGCAAGCCGACCTTGGAAGATTTGCTCAAGGAAAAGTTTAGCAAGTAATGCGTCATTTGCCCCGCCGGGGAGAGCCTGGCGAGGGAAGCATAGCTGCGAGGAAGTGTGCCAGAGCTTACCTGGGCGACGAAAAAATTGCCGCAAATGCAGCCGGGGCGGTTGGTTTCAGACAGCCTGGTTTATCCCAATGGGCGCGGTTATCCCGACAGCCCCATCCTGAATCGTGTGATCTTAGGTGATAACCTCAGGGTGATGGCAGCCCTCCTCCCCGAATATGAGGGCAAAATCAACTTGATTTATGCCGACCCGCCCTTTTTTACCAACCGCCATTACCCGGCGCGGGTGGGGCGGGGCGAAGACTCACGCAAGCCAGCCGAATGGCAGCTTGCTGAAGGCTACCCGGATCACTGGACGAACCTGGAAGCCTACCTGGATATGCTCTACCCGCGGCTGGCTCTGATGCATCGGCTGCTTGCATCGGATGGGACGCTTTACTTGCACCTGGATTGGCACGCCAATGCTTATGCCCGCTTGCTGTTGGATGAGATCTTTGGCGCTGAACGATTGCTGAATGAAATTATTTGGACATACCACGGACCGTCTCCCATCCGCAGCGCCTTCAACCGCAAGCACGATACGATTCTGGTCTATACCAAGGGTTCGAGCTACACCTTCAACGTGGATGCCGTTCGCCAGCCCTATGATCCCACCACGGTAAAAACGTTTGCTTCGTCCGTCAAGGCAGGATTTGGCAAGATTCCCGACCTGGAGCGGGGCAAGGTGCCAGAGGATTGGTGGTACTTTCCGGTGGTGGCGCGTTTGCATGGCGAGCGCACCGGTTATCCCACCCAGAAACCCGAAGCGCTGCTAGAGCGCATCCTGCTGGCTTCCTCGAACCCCGGCGACTTGATAGCAGATTTTTTCTGTGGTTCGGGGACGGCTGCGGTGGTTGCGGCGCGCCTGGGACGGCGGTACATCGTCAACGATGACGCCTGGCGCGCGGTTCATACCACTTACAGTCGCCTGGTGGAGGCAAGCACGGCGCCATTTCGCCTGGAAATCGAAGTCGAATCTGGCGCTATCCCCTCATTTCAAGGGAGTTCAGGAGCACAATGCTCTGGCGGAGAAATAAGCCTCCCTGAGAATTTGCTGCCTGAGCTGGATTATTGGGAGGTCGATCCCAATTGGGATGGGCAGGTGTTTCGCAGCGCCAGCCAGGCAGTGAGACCGCGCCGAAAAGGGACGCTGCCGAAGAAATTGGCGTTGCCCGCCATAGAGCCGGAAAAGCTGGCAATCAGGGCAGTCAGGATCGATGGACGGAGAGGAAATATTTGGTAAGCATCAGCAAGCCGCACGCCAAACCTTTAAAACGCCTCTGCCAATCTCCTTCAAGTGCGTTATAATGACTTTTCGAGGTTTTTGATGCGACCGATTTATCCCTTCACAGCCATCGTCGGGCAAGAGCGCATGAAGCGCGCTTTGATTATGAATGCCGTTGATCAGCGCATTGGCGGGGTGTTGATTCGCGGAGAACGCGGCACCGGAAAGTCAACCGCGGCGCGCGCCATGGCTGCCCTGTTGCCCGAGATCGAGGTCTTTGCCGATTCTCCTTTCAATGACGACCCTAAGGACCCGTTATCCTGGTCGGATTGGGTCAAAGAACGCATGGCGCAAGGGGTGGAGTTGAAAATTATACGCCGCCGGATCGGGTTCATTGACCTGCCGGTGAGCGCCACCGAGGACCGTGTGGTCGGTACGCTGGATATCGAGAAGGCGATCCAGAAAGGGGAGAGGTCTTTCGAGCCAGGTGTGCTGGCAGCCGCCAACCGCGGCTTGTTGTACATCGATGAGGTCAACCTGTTGGATGATCACGTGGTGGACTTGCTGCTCGACTCGGCTGCGATGGGCGTCAACGTTGTGGAACGGGAAGGCATTTCCTTTGCTCACCCGGCGCGCTTCATCCTGGTTGGGACGATGAACCCTGAAGAGGGCGACCTGCGCCCTCAACTCCTGGACCGCTTCGCATTATCGGTGGATATTCGAGGCATCCATGATGCCCGCGAGAGGGTGCTGATCATGGAACGGCACCTGGCTTTCGAATCCAACCCAGAGAGCTTTTACCAGCAATGGCTGCCCAAAGAGCAGGAATTGTCGCGACGCATCGAAGCGGCGCGCGCCATGGTGGATAAAGTCACTTATACCTCCCGTGACCTGCTTTCGATTGCAGCGTTGACTTCTTCGTTGAACGTGGAAGGGCACCGCGCTGACCTGGTGATCCTGAAAACCGCCCGCGCCCACGCTGCCTTTGAGAGCCGTACAGCAATTACCGACCGTGATATTGCCCTGGCTGCTGAGCTGGCGCTGCCTCATCGCATACGCCAGGGTCCCTTCCAGAATACTGAGATCTCCCCAGATCAACTTCAGGAGCGCATCGAGCAGCTCCAGGGAGCTGCCGCCACTATCGGTGAACCTCAGCCTGCGCCCGACCAGCAGCACTCGTCCGAAAAAAAAAAGCCGTAAGCCAGGAAGTCCGAGAAGATAATTCGCCCCTGCCGCAATCTGAGCCTTCGCCGCAGAATGTATTCGATGCCGGCAATGCCTACTGGTGGGATGGCGGTCAGAAGGTCAAGGCAGGCGAGAGTTTTATCCCGCGCAGGCTGGATACGGCGCTGGACAAGCTGACCCGCAAGAATGCGGGGCGGCGTTCGCGTACAATCACCAACCGCAAGCGGGGGCGCTATATCCAGGCGCGCCCTTCACCGGGCAAAGCCGACGATCTTGCCTTCGACGCGACTCTGCGGGCAGCTGCGCCTTTCCAAAAAGAGCGCGCCGAAATGCGCAAGCGCGTCGCCTTTGCCATCCGCTCTGATGATTTCCAGCGTAAAGTGCGCGTCAAGAAGACTGCCAATCTGGTTTTATTCGTCGTGGATGCCTCCTGGTCGATGGCGGTGGCTGAACGTATGTCAGCGACCAAAGGGGCGATTCTGTCATTGCTCACCGATGCTTATCAGCGCCGCGACCGGGTGGGCTTGATCGTCTTTCAAAAAGACCGCGCCACGCTGGTTTTACCTCCTACAAATTCTGTTCAATTGGCGCAACGCGCCCTGGCAGATATTCCCGTTGGCGGGAAAACGCCGCTCTCTGCCGGTCTTTTCCTCACTTACCAGGTGCTACAGCGGGAAAAAGTCCTGCACCCCGATGTGATGTCGCTGGTCATCCTATTGACAGACGGCGCCGGCAATGTCTCCATGACTCACCTGCCGCCCCAGGAAGAGGCACATCAGGTTTGTGAGTTGATTGCCTCCGAAAAACATCGCTGTGTTGTCATCAACATGGAGCATGCCGCTTTCGATCAGGGTTTGGCGCAGGCGCTCGCCGATCACCTTAAGGGACCTTGCTATACGCTCAGCGAATTGAAAGCTGAAACGCTGTATCGTAAGGTTCGCGAAGAGATGGTTTCGAGCCAGGGTTTGTGAAAGGCAGGCGGCTTATCTTTTGGATGGCAGTGGTTTTGTCGGTTTTGACCGGCTGTTATCTGCCGCGCCCTCAAGCGATTCCTCCAGTGATATCGACACCTCTGGCAACGACGGTCGCCGCTGACGCTTTGCCCTCGGCGATTACTGAAAGTCCCGCTACAGCGACTTCGACGCAGAAGGCAGACAGTACGCAGCCGGCGGCTCCCACGCCTTCGGTTGAACCGTCTGCAACCCCAGAGCAGGTCTCTTATCCTCTGACCCAATATACTTTGAATGCCAGTCTGGTTTTTGACCTGCGCCAGGTCTTGGTGGTTGAGGGAATCACCTATGTTCATGCCGCCCCTGAAGCGGTGCAGGAGCTGCTGCTGGTTGTCGAGGCAAATCGTTATCCAGGATGCTTTCAGTTGATTGACATTCGGCTGGAAGGCGATGTAGAGGAGGTCAAATATCAACTACGGGATACCCGGCTGGTCGTTACATTGCCGAAACCGCTTGGGCAGGGGGAACAGGCTAAGGTGGTGCTCCGCTATCGGCTCGATTTGCCCCCAATTCCCCCGCCGCAGGATGGCAGCCGTCCGCAGCCATTCGGTTACACCAGCCGGCAGGTCAACCTGGTTGATTGGTATCCTTACCTCCCGCCTTATCGTCCAGGGCAAGGCTGGCAGATGCACGATCCCTGGTTCTTTGGCGAGCACCAGGTGTATGAATCGGCGGATTATACGGTGACGATTCGATTGGAAGGCAGCGGTGAAGTCGCCGGGCAACCCATCCAGATTGCTGCCAGCGCCCCAGCCAGGCTGGAGGATGGCGCTTATATCTATCGGTTTGAAAAAGCGCGCAGTTTTGCCTGGTCAGCCAGCCCGGTTTACCAGGTGCTGAGCGAACAGGTGGGCGATGTGATCGTCCAGAGCTATGCGTTTCCTTTTCATGAGGAAGCCAGCCGCGCTGCGCTGCGTCATACGGCGGATGCCCTGCGCCTGTATCAGGAGCTGTTTGCCCCTTATCCACATCAGAGCCTGGCTGTGGTCGAGGCTGATTTTCTGGATGGAATGGAATACGATGGGTTGTTCTTCCTAAGCCGCGGCTTCTATAACCTTTATGAGGGAACGCCTGCCGGGTATTTGACCGCCATTGCTGTGCACGAAACAGCACATCAGTGGTGGTATGGCTTGGTAGGCAACGATCAGGCGCTGGAGCCCTGGCTGGATGAAGCCTTGTGCACCTACTCAGAAGCGCTTTTCTATGAGAGGGTCTATCCGGACCTGCTGGATTGGTGGTGGATGTTTCGAGTGAATTATTACCAACCAACCGGCGTAGTGAATGGACGCATCTTTGATTTTCCGGGCTTTCGCCCCTACCGGGATGCAGTGTACTTGCGCGGGGCGCAATTCTTGGAGGCGCTGCGCGATGAAGTGGGTGACGAGGCCTTTTTTGCCTTTCTGCAGGATTACGCCAGACGTTTTGCCTTTCGCCAAGCCACGGCGGCTGATTTTTTTGAGGTGCTTGCCGAGCACAGTTCGGTTGATACCAGCCGATTGCTGAAGCCATATTTCGAGCAAAGTCGCTGATCGTTTTATGGCTGTTATTCATGCCGCCGGAAAGGTACTTGGGTTTGGGGGATTTACGCGGGAATCATGATAAGATTGTAACAAACTGCACTCTATTTCGTTTTTAGGGACAAGAGACGAATGTCTTTATTCGCACGCTCAGATTACTCTGACGACGAATTATTTCAGCAAACACTACGGGGTGACGCCGGTGCATATGGCAGGTTGTATGACCGGTATGTAAGTCAACTGTACCGGTATGTCTACTACCGAGTGGGGAATAAGGAAGAGGCAGAAGATTTAACAGAGACGGTTTTTTTGAAAACGTGGGAGGCGATCAAAAATGGTCGCGTGAAGCAAGGCGACTTTCGGGCATGGTTGTATCGCGCGGCGCATAATCAAGTCATTGATTATTATCGCACCCACAAACAGAACGCTTCTTTGGATGAGACCATGGATGTCAATGATCCGGCGCCTCACCCAGAGGCAATTGTTCAGGATCGTCAAAAGCACGAAAAGCTTATGGAAGCGATGTCGAAATTAGACCCAGAATTGCAGCAAATAATCACCTGCCGGTTTATCAATGATATGGATCACAGTGAAATCTCCAAAATCATGGGCATCCGGGAGGGGTATCTGCGCGTTTTGCAATATCGGGCATTGAAAAAACTAAGCCAGTTATTAGGGCATGATCAAGGGGCAGATCTATGAGTGACGAAGTCGCCAGGATTCTGGATCAGGCATTAGACTCGATCTGGCGGGGGAAAAGTACACCCACCGAATGGATTGAAAGATACCCGCAATACGGGGACGAATTGCGGGCGCTATTGAGTACGGCAACCCACTTGAAAGATTTACCACTCCCAGAACCGGACCAGGAATTCCGGACTCATTCGCGCCTGCGCATCTTGCGCTACATTTCAATTAAGCAAAATGCAGCGATGCCAGCAGTTGCCAGGCGTCCCGCCCGCCGACGGCAGGTTCGACCCGCTATTCCCATGTTCCGCAGGACAGCTCTTTCCTTTGCTGTCGTCATCACCCTGCTGGTGGCGCTCCTGTCCACTGGAACAGTTTACGCTTCGAATAACTCGCTTCCTGGCGACCTGTTGTACCCGGTCAAGACCACCGTCGAAGATGTCCGCCTGGCGGCAGCCAGCGATCAGCAGGTGACGCAGCTATATCTCCAGTTTGCTGAGAGGCGCGTCGAAGAGATCGAGCTGTTGGTTGCTAAAGGGCGGTTTGAATTGGTGCCTGTTGCGGTAGCCAGGTATGAAGAACAAGTGCAAAGCGCTGTGGCTGCTTTGCCGCCTGAAGGGGATGATTTTTCTGAGATAGATCAAGAACAGATTCAGGCGGTTATGTCGCAAAATCAAGAGGCTCTGACTAAGGTTTTGAGACAGGTCCCGGAGCCTGCCCAGGATGCCATCCAACATGCGATTGAAGTGTCCCAGCAGGGGCAAGAGAAGATCAAGAAGGCGGTTCCGCCCAGGGGAAAACCCACCAGCGAACCAGGCGCGTTCCCTGAGATCACGCCATATCCGCCCGCATTGACCACCCCGCAGGTGGAGCCTACCCGTGAAGTCAAGCCGACCAAGACGCCCAAGGCAACGAAAACTCCTATGCCAACAAATACCCCCAAAGATAAAGGCGCTCACGATGACTCGGGCGTGTCTCCGCCGGGGCAGGAAAAGGATAAGCCGACTCATGTCCCGCCGGCTTTGAATGCCGAAAAAACCGACCGGCAACCGTAGGGGAAATCTGATCTCTTAACCGAATCGCGAAACGCCTCAGCTCAGGCGTTGTTGTCGTTTAATCCCGACTTTTTCACCGTCAGTTGATCGGGGTCTTCATCCAGCCGGCTGTGTTATGGAAATTGGTAATGACGCCTCCTGGCGGGTTGATGAGGTCGCAGGCAGCGCGGGCATCGTCGCTCAATTGCATCTCTAGAACCGGCAGCAGATCATTTAGCTGCTCTACCGTACGCGGTCCCACAATGGGGGCGGTGATGCCGGGTTGGTCTTTACACCATAATAAGGCAAGCTGACCAGGCGTTTTACCCAGTTCCCGCGCCAGGGCAGTAAACTTTGCGCCTGCCTCGATGCCTCGCGGGGTCACCCTCTCAGCATAGATGCTGCCCGGCAGGCGACCGGCGCGTGAATCTTCGGGAAGGGGCGCCCCAGCGGAATAGCGCCCGGCTAAGACGCCCTGCGCCAGCGGCGCCCAGGGGATGAGCGCCAGGTTATAGCGCAACGCCAACGGCACCAGTTCATTTTCGATGCGGCGGTCGAGCAGGTTATAAGGCGGTTGTTCGCTGATATACCTGGCAAAGCCATATTTCTCGCTGGTTGCCAGCGCTTCCATCACCATCCAGGCGGGATGGGTGGAGCAACCGATATAACGAACTTTGCCGCTGCGCACCAGGTCGGTGAGGGCGCTGAGCGTCTCATCAATGGGGATTTCCGGATTGGGTCGATGAATCTGGTATAAGTCAATGTAATCGGTATTCAACCGGCGCAGCGAATCTTCGCATGCTTTCAAGAGATGTCGCCGTGAATTGCCCTGGTCATTGATATCTTCTCCTATTTTGCCATGCGCTTTGGTCGCCAGGATGATGCGGTCGCGCCGTCCCGCCAGAGCCTTCCCAACGATGACCTCGCTTTGACCGGCGTTGTACACGTTGGCTGTATCGATGAAGTTGATCCCGCCATCCAGGGCGGCATGGATAATACGAATCGAATCTGACTCGTTCGTCGCTCCGCCAAAGTTCATCGCGCCCAGGCAGAGCGGAGACACTTTGACGCCGGTGCGTCCAAGCAAACGATAGTCCATAGTTATCGTCTCCTATAAAGTAGATTGCTAGCAGTCCAGCAGACCTTGCGGTTTGATTCAATTTTACCTGTATAGCCATGATAATGATATAACATAAGCAAAATCGGATGACGTTTTATTATCAGGGTAAATGGATATGTGGAACATACGGTTAATGACCTCTCGTGTTGATCCCGACCTTTCCAACTCAGTGAAAGACCTGCTGGAAGGAACTTCACGTTCGATGATCATGGGGATTGGCGGTGTATTAATGGGGGCTATCCTGGCAACTGCGATCTGGCCAGATTTGATAGGCATTAATATCTGGATCGTAGTTCCGGCAATGCTCGTGGTCAGTTTCTTTGCCCTAAAGGTGAATCTGTACACGCTGCCATTAGCTCCAAAATAGCCCGTCTGGCAGACGACACCCGCTGGCTGGCGCAGGGCTTACACACGGTTACTGGGCGCGTTACTGGACAAAAGCACAAACATTCAACGGGCGTGGGGATTTCCCTTGACCGGCTCGAGGTGATATAGGAATGGACAAACACACACAACTATTTTCAAGCTGGCAAGCGCTCCAGGCTGCTCCGCGCTCCCGCTTCTTCCGCGGAACGCCTGCGGACAGCCAACATGACCGCCTCCATAACGGAAAGGTGTTGCTGCCTTCGGTCGAGGCAGCCTTCACGCAATCCAATGCCCGCGTGCTGGTGGGGCAAGCGGCGGATGGCAGACTGCGCTTTGTGGCGATGCCTACCTGCGTTTATCCTGCCCCTACTCAGACGGGGGAATTTGGCTTGGGACCGGGGATGTATCATCATTTCGACGTGGCGATGTATGTGGGTGATTTGACCTATCAGCTTGCTTTAGAAGGAAGCACTGAACCGGTTGCGCTGGCTGCTGATAACCGGCAGAACGAGAGCTGGTATGCTGATCATTTCCTGCCGATGACCCACACCCGGGAGGGCAACCTGGAACTTTGCATGGTCAGCCTGGCGCCAGTGGCTGCCGAAGCTGACAAAGCCCCTCTGGCTCCAGCGCCGCTGCCCGGACCCGCTGGCGCCCTCTATATCCTGGTGATGCGCAATGTCGGTCAGGATACGGTTAGAGGGAAAGTCATCCTCCAGGCTGGCGACTTGCTGGTGGGTCATTACGAGGATGCCGACCCGGCGTTGAGACCTTATAAGCAGCCAGGCGTGGATCTCAGGCAGCATACGCTTATCCTGACTCGCCCCGAAGGCTCGGTAGGCATTCACCTGCACCAGGGTCGCTGGTCGAAGCTTACAGCGCCTTTCCAGGCAGAGCGAGCCTTTGAGCTAAAACCAGGCGAGGAACTGGCAATCGAAACGCACCTGGCATTAGGAAAAAGCCACAGCGAGGTGATGAGGGAGATATTTGCATTGCACCTTTCTCCAGCACTCGACTGGCTTAACCGTACAGCATCGTTTTGGCATGAACGGCTGGGTGTGCTGGAGGTGGATGCTGCCGATGATCACGAAGGCGCACGGCTTTCTCAGGAGATTTACGTTCGCAGCCTGCTGGATAATTTCAATTGTTTACAAACGGACGCCGCGGGTAATTTAATCGCTCACTGGCAGGGAGCGCCTTCGCATGGGTATGGAACGGTTTGGGGGATCGATGTCGAGCCCACAGCGGTGAGCGTGGTGCACATCTGCCCGGAGATCACCTGGAAAACGTTATTGTTCTTTATGGAACGCAGCCAGGCGCCCAAGGGACCGCCAGATCATTCGGTGCCCATCCTGGTAGCGCCTTTGATTATCGCCCGGCAATGGCTGCAAGTCACAGGTGATCTGGCGACACTGCGTTCGCATCCTGAGGCGCTTGCGGCGCTGGAAGGCATTTTGCGACATTTGCTTGCCCTCGAGTCGCCGGTTGCCTGCCTGTTTCCCAGCCGATATTCCAGCGACGGCGTGGTGGGACGGCGCTATGATTATGGCGCCAACGTCAAAGTGTGGTATGCCCTGGATTCAATGGCATATATTTACCGCCAGCTTGGTCAAGAAGAATCGGCGCGTTGCTGCCAGGCAAAAGCCGATGCCGTGCGCCAGGCGATCGCCCATACGATGATCGCAGAAGGACCCTTTGGACCGCAAATCAGCGGGGGGACGAACTTGGGCGAGGATGCGGGTAAATTCTATTTGCCAGAGGGTGTCTTTTACTATGATGGCGAGGATACTTCCAGCATGCTGGCGCCTGTGTATGGCATGTGTGGCTTTTCTGATCTGGCATGGGTGAACTATCATCGTTTCGCACGGTCGTTGTGGCATGCTGGTTATGATCCAGAGTTCGACACGCTGTATTGGCACCCCGGTGAGCCGGCAGTCCTGGATGGAACGGCTTACTTCTCCCGTCTGGGAGGCAGCGTGACCCGGCAGGAAATGATCGAAGCGCTCAAAACTTTACGGGAAGTGGCGGTAGATGATGTCACCGGCAGCGTCTTCTGGTGGCCCCATGGCATCGAGTTCAAGCGCGCCCTTACCCGCTGCAGCCAGGGACAGGGCGCCTGGGCATGGCAATATCTTTACCAGTGGCTGGGATTGAAAGTCGATGCAGCAAATCGTCATCTGACCTTTGCGCCGCGGGGTTTGCTGACCCGCGTGGACTGGCAGGAATTCCGCGCTGGCGCTCACCGCTTTGCGTTGAACTGGGAGGAAAGAGAAACGGAGTCCATCGCCCGGATTCGCAATCTCAATACTGAAGCCTGGACAATCCAGGTGGGCTTTCGCCAACCCGGGCTGGGGGCGTGCGACTCCTTTACTTGGCAGAGTCTCCTGCTGGCGCCGGGGGAAGAAGCGGCATTGTCGCAGTCGTTCCAAAGCCGGGCGGTCGAACAGAGCCTGGGATGGGTTGAGATGATTCGGCGGGAAGTGCAAGCCTTTGGCGATGCCGACGGCATCATTTTCAAGCGTTACGGTCCAGCCATGTTATGGGGTCATTGGAACGCCGAACGTAACTGGGTTTGGAACGCCATGCCGCTGGCGCTGCGCTTCGTTATCGTCAACGGCGCCGGCGAAGACTGGAGTCACTGCACTGTGGAGTTGCACCTTCCCGCAGGCTGGCAGGCGCAGGGGCGCCAGCCCCGGCATTGGACTCCGCCCGATGCGCTTGTTACTGGAAACGTTTCTCTGGATGTGGGCAGCTTAGCCGCCGGCAGTCGCACTGTAGCAGCCTTTTGGTTGCAGCCGGAGCCGGAATTCCGGCTGCGTATCCAGTGGGACGACCCTAACCGTCCGTTTCATGAGGTATCTCAGCCTGGAGAAGGCTGGCTGCTGCGCACGGCAGACCTGGAGCAGCCTGTCCAGTTCGAGATGCAAGCCCGCCTTTCTGCGCGAGCAACAAGCGGCGCAAGGGTAGATAAAACTTTGATCATCCCGGTGAGCGTCATCCCCTATCACGTGTAAGTGTAGGGTAAGGATTCTTCTTTACTTATCGATTTATGTGATGGGTCGCAAGTAATTAGAGTAAGGACATAGCAGTTGCGACCAATCATTCAAGCAATTCGTCGTTTTGAAGCATTTGGTCGGAGGGGGTGAGGCACAGCGCTACCCAATCCAGGGTCTGGCGTCGTTCGCTTAGATGCAGCCCATGGGCTTGCGCTGCCGCCAGCACGTCGTCCTCTTGTTCTGCCAGGATGCCCGAGAGAATTAATGCGCCATCTGGCGTCATCAATTGCGCCAGTCCCTCATCCAGCAAGCGTTTCAGGATTGGCGCCAGGATATTGGCGAAAACTAACGGCGCGCGGGTCATGCCAAATTTCCCTTGCAGAATATCTGCCGCCGATCCAATTTCCAGCCTCAAGCGGTCCGTAACCTGGTTCAGGAGGGCATTCTGATGGGCGGAAGGCAGCGCTTCAGGGTCGATATCCACGCCCAAAGCCTGGCTGGCGCCCAACTGCAATGCAGCAATGGAGAGTATCCCTGAGCCGCAACCCACGTCGATCACCGGTTCTCCAGCTTTCACCCAGCGTTCAGCCAGCTCAAGGCAGAGCTGCGTGGTGGGGTGGGCGCCGGTGCCAAACGCCATGCCCGGTTCGATGCGCACAGCCATTCGTCCCGGGGGGATCGTTTCGATCCAGGCGGGCAGCACCACCAGCTTCTCGCCGACCAATATGGGCTGATAGTGTTCTTTCCACTTTTCTACCCAATTGACTGCCTGGATGCGTTGAAATTGCGGCGGCGGCAGGGGGGAAATGCGCCCCAGGTACCACAGCGCTTCTTCGATTTTAGGGCGTATGAATTCCAGGTTCGTATCAGCGGGCAGGTAGGCGCAGACCCGCAAGGGACCCACGGCATGTCCTTCATCCTCGGCGTCGGCTGTGACCGCGGTGCTTTCGATGGCTACCCCATCGGGAGCAAAGCGCGCCAGGACTTCAGCGACCGCCTCAGCCAGTTCGCCGTCCACCAGCAGGGATACCTCCAGCCAGCCCGTTTTATCCACCCAGGGTTTCTTTCAGCCAATCGAAAAAGCTGCGTTCTTGGGGACGGACTTCGCTGCCCAGGCTTTTGGCAAGCTGTTCGAACAGGCTGCGCTGCTCATTGGTCAGCGTCTTGGGGATGGCAACGTTGACGATCACCAGTTGGTCGCCGCGCCCGCCGCCGCGCAGGTAGGGGATGCCGCGCCCGCGCACGCGTAACACTTTACCCGGCTGGATGCCGGCAGGAATTTTGAGCTTTTCCTTGCCGTCCACCGTGGGAATCTCGACTTCTGCGCCCAGGGCTGCCTGGGCAACGTTGATTTCCAGGTCCAAAAGGATGTCGTTGTTTCGGCGGCGGAAGAATTTATGCGGCTGCACCTCGATCAGTAGATACAGGTTGCCGTTCGGTCCCCCGTTGATTCCTGGCTGTCCTTCGCCAGCCAGGCGAATCTGGTTGCCGCTGTCCACGCCTGCCGGGATGCTGACGCTCTTCTTGCGCGTTTTACGCTCCAGGCCGCGCCCATTGCAGGTGCGGCATGGGGTGGAAATGGTCTCTCCCTGCCCACTGCAGGTTGGACAGGTGGAAACCTGCACCATCGAACCCAGCAGCGTCTGACGGACCTGCCGGACTTCTCCAGTCCCATTGCACGTGGCGCAACGCACTGGCGAGGTGCCTGGCTCTGCCCGGCTCCCCTGGCAATGACTGCACACTTCATCGCGGGTAAACTCGATTTCCTTATCGACGCCAAATACAGCTTCTTCAAAGGTCAGGCTTAGATTAATTTGGAGGTCTGCGCCGCGCCGCGGCATGTTGCGCGAGCGCTGGCTTGATCTGCCAAAACCGCCAAAGCCAAATAACCCTTCGAAGATATCGGCAAAATCCACGCTGAAATCGCGGAAATCGGGCATTCCGCCCACCCCCTGGACGCCGGCGTGCCCAAAGCGGTCATACGCTGCCCGTTTTTCGTTATCCGAAAGCACACCATAAGCTTCGTTGATTTCCTTGAAGCGTTCTTCTGCATCCGGTTCCTGGCTGACATCCGGGTGGTATTTACGCGCCAGCTTGCGAAAGGCGGACTTGATCTCGTCTTCGGATGCGCCGCGCTGGACGCCAAGGATTTCATAGTAGTCGCGTTGTGCCATGAATCGCCTTAACCTTTATCAAGCCCCTGTCCGGCTTGGAAAGGGGCTTGGCTGAGCCAAAGGAAATCGGAGCGGGTGAGCAGCTTAAGCGTTGCGAAACTCTCCGTCCACCACGTTGTCATCGTCCGGCTTGGGACCTGCGCCAGGCGGAGGGGTTCCGCCCCCTGGCGCCGCTGCCGGACCCTGCTGATAAGCCGCAGCCCCGATTTGCTGAATCACCTGGAAGAGCTGTTCGGTGGCAGCCTTGATTTGAGCTGGCTCGCCGCTGTCCATCACCTGGCGCACCTTGGAGACTTGTTCTTCAACCTTGCTTTTGACATCAGCCGGCACCTTGTCGCCCAGGTCGCGCAGCGCTTTTTCCGCCGTGTAGATGGCGTTATCTGCCGTGTTGCGCGCCTCGATCAATTCCTTGCGCCGTTCATCCTCTGCCTTGTGCAGTTCGGCTTCGCGGCGCATGCGCTCTACTTCGGCTTCGTTCAGCCCGGAGGATGCCGTGATGGTGATGTTCTGGCTGCGACCGGTGGCTTTGTCCAGGGCGGTGACTTTGAGGATGCCGTTGGCGTCGATGTCGAAGGTCACTTCGATCTGAGGGACGCCGCGCGGCGCGGGGGGAATGCCATCCAGGATGAATTTTCCTAAGGATTTGTTATCCGCAGCCATCGGACGCTCGCCTTGCACCACGTGAATTTCGACCTGGTTCTGGTTATCGCTGGCGGTGGAAAAAATCTGGCTCTTGCGGGTGGGGATGGTGGTATTGCGTTCGATGAGGGGGGTTGCCACGCCGCCCAAAGTCTCGACCGACAATGTGAGCGGGGTGACATCCAGCAGCAGGATGTCCTTGACATCGCCGCCCAAAACGCCCGCCTGGATGGCTGCGCCAATGGCAACGACCTCATCCGGGTTGACGCCGCGGTGGGGTTCTTTATTGAAGAGCTTGCGCACGGCTTCCTGCACCGCCGGCATGCGGGTCATCCCTCCCACCAGGACAACCTCGTCGATCTGGTCGGGGGTCAAGCCGGCGTCTTTCAAAGCCTGGCGCACCGGTCCAAGCGATCGCTCAATCAGATCCATGGTAAGCTGTTCGAGGCGCGCTCGGGTCAGAGTCATCACCAGGTGCTTGGGACCCGTGGCATCGGCGGTGATGTAGGGCAGGTTGATCTCGGTCTGCATCATGGTGGAAAGCTCGATCTTGGCTTTTTCAGCAGCTTCTTTCAGGCGTTGCAATGCCTGGCGGTCATTGCGCAGGTCGATGCCGTTCGATTTCTTGAATTCGTCAGCCAGGTAGTCGATGATGCGCAAGTCGAAGTCGTCGCCGCCCAGGAAGGTATCGCCGCTGGTGGAACGCACCTGGAAGACTCCATCGCCCACATCCAGGATAGAGATATCGAACGTGCCGCCGCCCAGGTCGTAAACCGCGATGACCTCGTCCTTTTTCTTATCCAGCCCATAAGCCAGCGAGGAAGCGGTTGGTTCGTTGATGATGCGCAGCACGTCCAGCCCGGCGATTTTACCGGCATCCTTAGTGGCGTTGCGCTGGGCGTCATTGAAATATGCCGGCACTGTGATGACCGCCTGGGTAATCGGTTCGCCCAGGTAAGCTTCGGCATCTGCCTTGAGCTTGGACAGGATCATAGCGGAAATTTCGGGGGGTGAGTATTCCTTTCCATCCAGGACCACGCGCACGTCTCCATTGGGCGCTTTGGTGACCTTATAGGGAGCGCGGGCAATTGCCTTTTGCACTTCGGGGTCGTCGTATTTGCGCCCCATGAAGCGCTTGATGGAAAAGATGGTGTTCTCTGCGTTGATGACTGCCTGGTTGCGGGCTGTGCGCCCGGTCAGCCTTTCATGATTCTTGTTGACCGCTACAACGGAAGGCACCAACCGTTCGCCTTCTGCCGAAGGGATGACAGTCGGCTCGCCGCCTTCCATAATGGCGACTACGGAGTTGGTCGTCCCTAGATCGATGCCGATGATTTTTGCCATAAATGCTTTCTCCAATGCTTGTTGTTTTATTTTCTGTCTGCCGGCGTTGATTACCTGGCAACCCGGACGCGCGCCGGACGGAGCACTCTGTCGCCATAGGCAAAACCTTGCTGCACAACGCCAATGACTTTCCCGCTCTCTAGATCAGGATGGTCTTCGTGTGAAATGGCTTCGTGCAGGTTGGGGTCAAAGTACATTCCTTCTGCTTCGATGCGCTTGATGCCTTGCGCTTCCAGGGCATTCAAGAATTTGCGATAGACCAACTCGATGCCGTTTGCCCAGTCTGCACCTTCGCCATCCTGGGGGCGGTTCTTGAGCGCCCGGTCGAGGTCATCAATGACGTCCAGGAAGTTCTTGATGATGTTGCCGGCGGCTATCTGACCGGCGGTTAGCTGTTCGCGCTCCATGCGCCGTTTGTAGTTGGCAAATTCAGCTTGCGAACGCTGCCAGCCTTCCAGGTATTCTGCCGCTTTTGCCTGCGCAGCTTGTAATTCGTTCTTCAATGTTTCGATATCCTCAGTTTGAACGGGAAGCTCCTTTTCCTCCAGCGGAATCACCTCCACAATTTCTTGTGCGGCGGTTTGGTCTGGAGGCAGAGTTTCGCCGGTATGATTTGTTTCTTGCGTTTCTGTCTTGACGTCGACTTTTTTCTTTCTCATGAGTGACTTTCAGACTCCTTTGCCTGTGTTATTCGGTGTACATATCGATCACCAGGTCGCTGAGCAAGCCCGATACAAAGCGCACCGTTGACACCGTGCGCCCGTACGCCATGCGGATTGGTCCCAGCACGCCCACAGCGCCGGTGACGATGCCAGGAGCGCCATAACGCGCCAGCACCATGGAGCAGTCGCGCAATTCTTCCCAGGTGCCCTCGCCGCCGATTAAGACCTGGACGCCCTCGACGTTGGAGTTCAAGACGGTGCGGGAGAGCAGGTCTTCGAGCAGCGTTCGCTCTTCCAGCACGCGCAGCGCTTTGCGCGCCGCCTCCGGTTCTGAGAATTCCGGTTCGGCGAGCACGTTGGACAGGCCGTCACGGTATAGTTCACCGGCGGTGACATTCTTGATACGCCGCATCTCGTCGCGCACCAGCTTGATGACATCCTGGTCGAGGGCTTCTTGCAGCCCGTGAATCTGGCTGATCTTTTCAGCATCCAGCCCTGCGCATAACTGGTTGATGCGCGCGGCGGTAGCGCTGAGCTGTGATTGGGGCACGGGTTCTGCCAGCGAGAGCATCTGCTGGCAAACTTCCCCCTCGGTGAGCACCAGCACCATCAACACCTGACGTCCGTGAGTGGCGATCAGTTCCAGGTGTTTGAAGGTGACAGTTTCAGGCATGGGCGCGGTAACCAGGGATGCTGCCTGCGATTGACGCGCCAGCACCGAAGCCGCCAGGCGCATCCAACGGTTGAGGTCGCGTCCCGCCTGGTAAAACTGGTGGGTGATGGTGCGCTTGGTCGTCGCCGGCAGATCGGTTTGACCCATCAACTGGCGCACGAAAAAGCGGTAGCCGTCTTCCGTCGGCACCCTGCCGGCAGAAGTGTGCGGCTGGCGGAGGTAACCAGCATCGGTCAGATCAGCCATGATGTTGCGCACCGTTGCCGAACTGATGCCCAAATCAAAATCTTTGACCAGTTTCTCTGATCCCACCGGCTGGGTGGTTTCGATGTATTCGTGAATGACCAGCGCCAGGATTAAATTATGCCGCTCGCTCAATTTCGTCATATTTATCACCTAAATTTTAGCACTCTCAAGAGGAGAGTGCTAAAATTGTCCCTATGATGATACCATGAGGGCAAATGAACGTCAAGTTTTGCAGGCGTGGTTCTAATACAGTTCTTACACTTCCGGACATTGGCATAAAAAATTTGCTTGACCCTCCTTGGGGGTGGTGGTAAAATCCGGCAGCACGCAAGTGTCAATGCCCCCATCGTCTAGGGGACCAGGACGCAGCCCTTTCAAGGCTAAAACCGGAGTTCGAATCTCCGTGGGGGCACAATGAAAAATCTCGGGAATGAATCCCGAGATTTTTTCGTTTGTAAATGCTTTGCAGATGTTATTTGTGCGCCAGATCGAAGCGGTCGAGGTTCATGACTTTGTTCCACGCCGCCACAAAGTCACGCACGAACTTCTCCTGAGCATCGTCGCAGGCATAGACTTCGGCAATCGCCCGCAGTTGGGAGTTCGAGCCGAAAATCAGGTCGACGCGGGTGCCGGTCCACTTGAGGGCGCCCGTGGCGCGGTCACGACCCTCGAACACTTGAGCCTCTTCGTCAATGGGGTGCCAGGCGATGCTCATGTCCAGCAGATTGACAAAGAAGTCATTGGTGAGCGTCTCAGGGCGATGGGTGAACACGCCGTGTTGAGACTGATTATAGTTGGCGTTCAAGGCGCGCATTCCGCCAATCAGCACCGTCATTTCTGGGGCGCTCAGCTTCAGCAGTTGCGCCCGGTCGATCAGCAGCTCTTCTGCCCGGATAGCGAAGGTTGTTTTGAGATAGTTGCGGAATCCATCTGCCTCCGGTTCGAGTACGGCAAAGGACTCTACGTCGGTTTGCTCCTGCGAGGCGTCCATGCGACCGGGCGTGAAAGGAACTGTCACGTCGAAGCCAGCCTTTTTGGCAGCCTGTTCGACGGCTGCGCACCCGCCCAGTACGATCAGGTCAGCAAGCGATACCTTTTTGCCATTGGATTGTGAATCGTTAAATTCTTTTTGAATTTTCTCCAGGGTTTGCAAGACCATCTGCAATTGAGCTGGCTGGTTGACCTCCCAATCCTTTTGCGGCGCAAGGCGGATGCGCGCTCCGTTGGCGCCGCCGCGCTTGTCAGACCCGCGGAAAGTGGAGGCTGACGCCCAGGCGGTCGAAACCAGTTGTGGAATCGTCAAGCCCGATGCCAGTATCCTGGCTTTGAGCGCCGCAATATCGGCTGCGTCGATCAGAGGGTGATCAACGGCGGGGATGGGATCCTGCCAGATCAGGTCCTCAGCCGGGACTTCTGGTCCGAGGTAACGAGTCTTGGGACCCATGTCACGGTGGGTCAGTTTGAACCAGGCGCGGGCAAATGCGTCAGCGAAAGCCTGCGGGTCCTGATGGAAGCGGCGGGCGATGGGTTCGTAGATGGGGTCGAAGCGCAGCGACAAATCGGCGGTGGTCATCATTGGCGGGTGCTTTTTCGTGGGATCATGCGCATCCGGAATCATGTGCTCCGGCTTGACATCCTTGGCTACCCACTGATAAGCGCCAGCCGGGCTCTTGGTCAGCTCCCACTCATAACCGAAGAGCATATCGAAGTAACCCATATCCCACTGGGTGGGGTTGGGCTTCCAGGCGCCTTCGATGCCGCTGGTGGTGGTGTGTGCGCCTTTGCCCGTGCCAAAGCTGTTCTTCCAGCCCAAGCCCTGTTCTTCAATGGGGGCGGCTTCTGGTTCGGGACCAACCAGTTTCGGATCGCCAGCGCCATGCGCCTTGCCAAAGGTGTGTCCGCCAGCAACCAGCGCGACGGTCTCTTCATCGTTCATCCCCATGCGTTTAAAGGTCTCGCGCACATCGCGACCCGAAGCTACCGGGTCGGGAACGCCATTGGGACCTTCGGGGTTCACGTAGATCAATCCCATTTGCACGGCAGCCAGCGGGTTCTCCAGCTCACGGTCGCCGCTGTAACGCTTGTCTCCCAGCCATTCCGATTCGGAACCCCAGTAGATGTCTTCCTCGGGCTGCCAGATGTCCACGCGTCCGCCGCCAAAACCGAAGGTCTTCAAGCCCATGGTTTCCAGCGCAACATTGCCGGCAAGGATCATCAAATCCGCCCACGAAATCTTCTTACCATATTTTTGCTTGATTGGCCAGAGCAGGCGGCGGGCTTTATCAAGGTTGCCGTTATCGGGCCAACTGTTGACCGGCGCAAAACGCTGGTTGCCGGTGCCGCCGCCGCCCCGTCCATCGGCGGTGCGGTAGGTGCCGGCGCTGTGCCAAGCCATACGAATCATGAGACCGCCATAGTGACCCCAATCGGCGGGCCACCAGTCTTGTGAGTTGGTCATGAGATCGGCTAAGTCCTTCTTCAGCGCAGCGAAGTCGAGTTTTTTGAACTCTTCGGCATAATTGAAATCGGGGTCCATTGGGTTGGAGGCAGGCGCATGCTGGTGCAGGATGCCTAAGTTGAGCTGATTCGGCCACCAGTCTCGGATCGATACGCCTCTACTGAATGTAGTCCTGCCAATTTTGCCCGTTACTGGGCATTTGCTTTCTTCCATAAAATTTTCTCTCCTTTTTTGTTCGTAATATTTTTTTTGAATGGTTGAATAACGATATTAGAAACGGTAATCAGTCTCTTCCAAAAGCCAGGCTCTCAACTCTCCTCTCTACAATCCGGACACAATCCATATAGCGAGATACGCGGATGGAGAATCTTATACCCCGACGCCTGCTCCAAACTGCGGAGCGATTCTTGATCCAGGGACACTTCTCCATCGATGATCTTGCTGCATCGAATGCAAATCAGGTGGGGATGCGGTTCAGGGCGATTGCCGTCATAGTGGCTGTCGTTATGCAAGTCGATTTCAAAGACCTGGTTCATTTCTTTCAGCAAGGTAAGCGTTTTGTAAACCGTGGCGCGACTCATCGTGGGGAACTGGCGCTTGATTTTTGTGTAAAGCTCGTTTGCACTCGGATGCCCTGCGCTGTCTGCAATGAGGCGCACCAGCTCGACACGCTGGGGGGTCAGCCGAAAAGAGCGCATCTTCAATGCGGCAATCAATTGATTGAAACGGATTTCAGGATCTGTCATGTAGTTTCTTTAGAGAATAAATCCTTATGAATAATTATTATCCATTATAACACAAAATAGCCTATTAAGCCAGCATTTTCTGGCTGATTTTTCTTACCTTTTCGGCAGGATGCAGCTCAGGTTAGCGCGGTGATCAAGTTTTGCAGGATATTGCCGGATGAATTACACGGGCGCCAGCGTCCCGGTCCAGATCAGCCAGCACAGCACCGTCTTGGCTGACAGGCTCAGGATGATGTAGACGCGCTCCCCAAATAAGTAATCCTTCCAGGGACCGACTTTCTTATACTGCAAGACCATGTTGATGGCAAAGATGTTGAAGAAGACGAACAAGGTCGGCACAATGGCGTAGACAAAGGGTGGCGGCTTGGCTTCGCCAGAGTTGACCGCTCCCACGAAATATAGCATGATCACGATCCAGGGGACGATTCCGGCGATGCAGCCATAGACAAAAGCAGTCCAATTTGTCTTGGGGGTATGCTGGTTGTGCAGCTCCATCATAATGCCGAACAGGTTCATCGTCGCGTTGAGGGTGAAGATCAGAATAATCGCCCCCAGGTCCCAAATCCCAATCAACATCCCGATGAGCACGATCATCAGTGAAGAGCTCAAGGCATACTCGTAGAAGCGCACCGGATTCATGCCTTTATTCAAGTTTTGGACGTAGCGCGAGTAGCCAATGGTCGAAAGGTAGAAGTGCGCCACGGCGGAGATTAACAGGAAACATGCCACGGCAGGACCGAAGCGCAGCTCATAGAGCAGTTGTGCGTTGGGCTTCAGTGAGCGGGTAGCAACATCGAAATTCAAGTAATTAGTGAAAATCGGATAGGTTGTGTCATTGCTGACCAGGATCATGAAGACACCCTGAACCAGGTGCAAAAAACCCATGATCAAGTTGAAGCGGCGAAGCTTTACAAAACGAATATCCTTTTCACTTGCGGTTGGGGTTGATTTGGTCACTTTCTTTGCCATGGGAAGATCTCCTTATCTAATTCTGAATGGTTGGACAGAAACATTGATCACAAATTACCCAGCATTCTCGCTTCCTGAACATATTATACTGTCATCTCTTGATAATCATCTCAGCGAGTAACATTTTATTGGCTCAAACCTTGCCTGCCAGTTTTTCACCCAGGCGCTCGGCTTGCTGCAACAGCTCCGGATGCTTCAAGGCGTCGCCTGCATCGCTCAGCGAACCATATACCCAGCCGGCAATCCTGGCTTGGATGAATCGGAACATAGACTCGAAGGTGTGAATGGCATTGATGGCGCCTGAATTATAGAGATCCGAATCGCCATAGGTCAGAATCACTCCAAAAGGCTTATCTTTGAAGGCGTTGTGATCGAAATTCCACAACGCGTACCAGCGGTCAATACAGGTCTTGAGCTGGGCGTTGTAAGTGAACCAGTAGATGGGGCTGGCGAGGACGATGGCGTCGGCGGCAAGCAGCCTGGCATATAAGGGCTGCATGTCATCCTTGATGACGCACACACCGGTTTCCAGGCAAAAATCACAGGCATCACAGGGGCGGATATCCAGACCATGCAGCGAGATGACCTCGACCTCTGCGCCGGCTTTTCGAGCGCCTGCGGCAACCTGGTCAGCTAAAATCGAGCTGTTGCCGTTCTGCCGCGGGCTGCTTTTCAGAATGAGCAGTTTCATAAAAACCTCCTGTTCGGTCATCGCTGCTTCTAGAGCTTTCAGAAGCAGGGTGATTCTATTCGTTGATAATAACCGCTTTATGAAAGCCGGCTGGTTTCTCCAACAAAGCCTTGAAAGCCTGATCGACCTGGCTGAGTGGAAAGCGGTGAGAAATGAGGGCGGCAGTGTTCAGCTTGCCCGCTGCCAGCAGCGCCAGGCCGCGGCGCATGCAATCCATCAGGTAATCCATGCGCCGCTCATGGGCGTTGATCACCGAGATGGCTTTCCAATTCCACAATTCAACGTCCACCTGCCTGGGACCGCCTTGCTGCCAGCCCACCAGCGCCACTGCGCCATGCTCGCGCGCCATTTGCCCGGCAAGCGACAGCCCGCCCTGGGTGCCAGAATTTTCGAACACAACGTTCACCCCTCGCTTCTTTCCGAGCTGTTTCCACTCGGTCATCTTGAGCGTGTCTGGCACCTGATCGGGGGTATAAAGCTCATCGGCGCCAAATTTCTGCGCGGTTTCGAGCGCCTCGCGGCGCGGGTCGATGGCGATGATGCGGGCAGGACCACGCAATCGGACGGCTTGCAGCATAAGCAGCCCCATGAATCCCAGCCCCACCAGGGCAACAGAGTCGCCCAATTCCACCGGAGTCCGCCGCGCCCCGCTGATGACGCAGGCGATTGGCTCGCCGAGGGCTTCTTCGTAAGAAACGCCTTCTGGAATGGCAGCAACCCAGTCTTGCCTGGCGCGGGCGTATTCGGCAAAGCCCTGGGTAAAAAGCCCGGTAACGCGCATGCCAGGCTGAAAATCCGTGACCTGGTTTCCAACGGCAACGACTTCACCTGCTGCTTCGTGACCGTAGGCACGCGGGTAAGGGTTGGTATCGCCCCTCCAACCGTGCAGCTCTGAGGCGCAGACCCCGCAGCTCTTGACCTTGATGAGGACATCATCAGGGTTGACTTGTGGCATGGGGCGTTCTTCCAGGACTGACTGCTGTGGTTTGACGATGATGGATTGTTTCATTATTACTTCCTTGATTGTGTGTCATGGTGAACTCGGTCAACGACCTGCGATGGACGGTCGTTACTGGTGCTGCCAGGAATTGCCAGCTTTTTTGCTTGAATGTAAGTGGGATGCATTTCGAGCCAAAAGGCGTACCGCCTCAATTTTAACATATCCGCCTTTTTGAGGAGACAAAATCTTCGTTGGGGAGCATGGATTCGGCGTCATTAATCTTTCGCTTGACAATCGGATATATAAGGTGTAAATTATCTACAATATTCCTGCCTGCCTGGAAGTGAACCGAAATTTGGTTTGCGGTGCGGCTGGGAGTGCGGGGGTGAAAAACACCCCTGCACTCATGTTCAGACCAAATTCCAAGCCAAATGGAGGTTTCATGTTTTCAAGTTTTAAGAGATTTTTGTTTACCGCCGGGGCGCTCATCCTGGTCGTGAGTCTGCTGGGCATGCCCACGCTTGCCCTGGCAGGCACTGCGGTGTTCGATTACGCTACCCCGATTTTCGGGCTGGCGCGTGGTCCTGGCGGCAACCTGCTGGTTGCTGACGCCGGCGCCGGCATTGTCATGCTGAATAATGGCACTGGCAAACTCGTCGTGAGTCTGCCAGGTGTTGCCGATATGTCAGTCATCCGGGGCAGTCAGATGTACGCCGTAACTGGCAACGGCAGCCCAACGCCTTCGATGTTATTCCGCGGTTCGATCGACGATTTCGGACCATTTGCTGACCTGGGCGCTTTCGAAGCTGCGGTCAATCCCGATGGCGGCGAGATCGACTCTAACCCCTACGATGTCGAGTCGCTGGCAGATGGCAGCGCCTTGATTGCTGATGCGGGCGGCAATTCCATCCTTGTGGTTGACTCACAAGGGAATGTCGATTGGGTTGCCACCCTGCCCTATGAATTCGTCTCGACTGCCAATGCCAAGGCGTTGGTTGGCTGCCCAGAGCCATCGGTCCCTGAAGCAGCCTTCCTCTGTTTCCTGCCGGAAATGATTCCAGCCGAAGCTGTGCCGACCAGCATTGCAGTTGGCGCAGATGGCGCTTACTATGTTGGTGAGCTTAAGGGGTTCCCTGGACCGGTTGGGGTTTCGAAGATTTGGCGCATCGAGCCTGGCGCCCGGCACGCAGTTTGTGGTTCCAGCCCGCAGTGCCGTGTGGTCGCAGATGGCTTCACCTCTATCGTGGATCTGAGCTTTGGCTTGGACGGCACGCTTTATGTCACCGAGTTCGATGAAAACAGCTTTCTGGCGGTTGAACTGGAGGCGTTCTTTGGCGTCCCTGGCGGTATGGCAGGGGGGACCGTCAATGCCTGCAACCTTTCCACCTGGAATTGCCAGGTCAAGGCATCGGGTTTGTTCATGCCCATTGCAACCGCAGTCGACAAGAAAGGTCAACTTTATGCCGCAGTCAATTCGTTGATTCCCGGCGCGGCGGCTGTGATTCAATTGCCCTGATGTTATGGTGAGTAATTCTTAGGGCTTTAGCCAACGCCTCTCGAAGTCAATCTTCGGGAGGCGTTCATTTTTTTCGGAATTTGCATGATAATTGTCAATATGGCTGAAAGGAACAGGTCGCGCAGGTCTACTCATTCTCATCACGGTCGCAGGACGCCCTCTGGTGTGTCTCGCTCCTTTCGGGAGCAGGATGATTTTCGCTGTCTGCATTGCCATGCGCACGTGTCTGTCGATCACCGCCTCTCCGGCGTGCAAAACCGCAATCATTGCCCCTATTGTTTGTGGTCACGGCATGTTGACCTGCACAAAGCCGGCGACCGTCAGGCTGAATGCCAGGGTTCGATGGAACCGGTGGGATTGACCCTGAAGAGCACGCGCAAAAGATATCCCAGCCCTATGTCTGGCGAGTTGATGTTGATTCATCGCTGCACTGCCTGTGGGAAAATTTCGATCAACCGCGTGGCGGCTGATGATGACGCCCGCCTCATTCAACAAGTCTTTGAAGCCTCGCAAGCCATGGCGCAATCTTTGCGGCTGCAGCTAGAGCAGCAGGGCATTTACCCACTGGGAGCGGCAGAGGCTGAAATTGTTTCTATTCGATTGTTTGGCAAACGCTAACGGTAAACATGAGCAAGCCGGTTTGGATGACGCTTTCATGTCTTCGAGAGTTCTCCAGTACATTTGTGCTATAATCCTAATCACCCTGGATAGATTGTCATGCCGCGACGGTTCAATAAAGTGGTCAAGGTGAACAAATCCGGCGCTAAACCGCCAGCTTCGGCGCGCAATACACGCTCGGGAAAGCCGTCTGGGCGAACAAACAAAAAAACGTCTGCCAGGGCTGCCGCAAGCACCCGGGGCAGCAGCCGTCGTTCAGCAGCGCCCCGCACAAAGTCCTTTACCCCCAGGCGTCCGTCGCTGCTGCAAAGGTTGTCTGGCTGGCTGCGACCGCATCGTCCCGTCCCTCCCCCGCCCAGCCGCAAGCCCGGCGGCGCTGCCGTGAAAAGCGCCCCGCCGGACGCCTCGCCGGTGCCATCGTCAGGTCTTTCGCTGGATCGCAAACTCGATTTACTGGGTATTGCCCTGGTCTTCATCGGGTTGCCCACTTTGCTCATCCTGTTTTCTGCCAATCATGCTGCTACAACCGGCGGTTTTCTTTCCCTGCTTGGACAGGCTTTTGGATGGGGCGCCTATCTCTTTCCGGTTGCATTGATCGCGATGGGGTTATGGCTGGTGCTGCGTAATTTCGAGCGCGTGCCGCGCCTGGCGCTGGAGCGTTTCTTGGGGGTAGTTCTGCTGTACGTTTTACTGCTGGCGCTCATGCATTTCTTTCTCTTTCCAGAAGATCGCCGCGCCTCGTTCCAGTTGGCTGAATTGGCTCGCGGCGGCGGCTTCGTAGGCGCCTTTTTCCTGGAAGTCCTGCGCCATGCCTTGGGGATCGGCGGCGCAGCTATTGCGTTGCTTGCCTGGCTGGTCATTGGGTTGATCCTCGTGTTGGACGTGACCGTGGCTGATTTATTTCGCTGGGCGCCGCCCTTGTTGGAAAAACTGCAAGATTGGTGGGATGAACGTCGTAACCACCGCCAATCGCCTGCCACCCGCCCCTTCAGCCTGCCTGGATTTCAGCCCCTTCCGGCGGAGCCGCCTGCGCCTGGAGTGGCGGGAGCGGGCGTCTCCCGATCGGGAATACCCGTAGCGGCAGATCGCGCGCCGAGCTGGATCTTGCCGAAACTGGAAGATATCCTCGATGCAGGCAGCGTGGTAGAAACCGATGAGGAGACTGACCGGCAGCGCGCCCGGTTGATCGAAGAGACCCTGGCTTCATTTGGCGCGCCTGTCAATGTAGTAGAAATCAACCGCGGACCCACGATCACCCAGTTTGGCGTCGAACCTGATTTTATCGAGACCCGCGCCGGCAGGTTGCGCGTACGCGTTGGCAAGATCGCCGCGTTGGCAGATGACCTGGCGCTGGCATTGGCAGCGCGCACCATCCGGGTGCAGGCGCCGGTGCCGGGAAAGGGGTATGTCGGCATCGAAGTCCCCAACGATGCCATCTCGATCGTTGCCCTGCGCGATGTGATGGAAAGCGATGCGTTCAAGCGTTTGAAGTCGCCGTTGCGCTTTGCGCTGGGACAGGATGTTGCCGGGCGCGCCGTGGCGGCTGACCTTTCGGCAATGCCTCACCTCTTGATTGCTGGCGCAACCGGCTCTGGTAAATCGGTGTGTGTCAATGCGTTGATTAGCTGCCTGTTGCTGAACAACACGCCAGATGACCTGCGGTTGATTATGGTGGACCCCAAGCGGGTCGAACTCACCAACTACAACGGCATTCCTCACCTGCTGGCGCCAGTTGTGGTTGAGATGGAGCGCGTGGTAGGGGCGCTTCAATGGGTGTTGCGCGAGATGGATCAGCGTTATCACAAGCTGGCGCAAGTTGGGACGCGCAATATCCAGGAGTATAACAACAAGATGGAAGCGCGCGGGGAGCCAAAGCTGCCCCGCCTCGTCGTGTTCATTGACGAGCTGGCGGACCTGATGATGCTGGCGCCCGAGGATACCGAGCGTACCATCACGCGCCTGGCGCAATTGGCGCGCGCCACAGGTATCCACCTGGTCATCTCGACCCAGCGCCCGTCGGTGGATGTGGTGACAGGTCTGATCAAGGCTAATTTTCCGGCGCGCATTGCCTTTGCCGTCGCTTCGGGGGTTGACAGCCGTGTCATCCTGGATCAGCCCGGCGCTGAGAGGCTTTTAGGGCGGGGCGACATGCTCTTTCAGGCGCCGGATGCCGCCGCGCCATTGCGCCTGCAAGGCGCCTGGGTATCCGATGCCGAGATACAGCGCCTGGTGCAATATTGGATGAATTTCGTCGGCGCGGTTCAACCAGCTCCTCTATCGGCAGGCGGGGTGGTCGATGCCTATCCAGCGGGCATTCCGCTCAAGCAGATGCCATTGTGGGAAGAGATGCAGGCAGAGGAGGAGCAGGACCCACTTTTGAATGAGGCAATCGACCTCTCGCGCCGCCAGGGGCGCGCCTCTATTTCGATGCTGCAGCGCCGTCTGCGAATCGGTTACACCCGCGCCGCCCGGTTGGTTGAGACGATGCAAGCCCGCGGCATCATCGGCAGTGAAGCGGGTCCTCAGGGTTTCGAAGTTCTGGATTACGGTCCGGCTGCGCCGCCCGTCGACAGGGAGTGATGTCCAGGGCTTGCATGCTGGTCTTCCGGATGGGAATCGTTTGATGAGCGTCTTATCCACCCTTGCAAACGGCGTGGAAGCGTACATTTCCCGCCGGGTTTCTTTCATCCCTGGCTTGCTGCCAGATCAGGCGGTAAAGTTGTCGGTTGAAGAGGCGTTATCTCTGCTGCAAGGGCGTTTTGGTCGCCTGGTTGAGCTGGCGCTGGAACCCGAAACAACGAACCCGGCGCAGCCTTGTACGGCTCTGCCGGCTGAACTGCGTGGACCGGTAGCCGGGGAGTATAACGGTAACTGGATGAAGAGCGCTAACCTGGTAGGCGTTAATTTGCGCACAGTGGGAGGTTTTTGGGGATTGGCGCTCTACTGCCTGACGCTGCCGGCAGCCCAAAATGCCATTCACCTGTTGCCCATCTGGGAGCCGGGCGTGGTTGGCAGCCTGTATGGGATGTGTAGCTGGCAGCTCAATCCTGAGTTTTACCGCCCTGACCTGGCTGAAGCCTGTCCCTGGCTCGATACCCCTGCCCGCCAGTTGAAAGCGGTGGTCAACTTGCTGCACCTGATGGGCAGGGCAGTGGGGATGGACGTCATTCCGCACACCGACCGTTTCTCTGAAATGGCATTGGCGTATCCTGAGCATTTCGAATGGCTGAAGCGCCGCGGGGCGTCCATCGGCAACCATTCAGCCAGCCTCTACCAGGCTGTGCAGCGCTGCATCTGGCAGTTCCTGCGTCAAAACGGCGCTGCCGTTGTGGGTGAGCCGTTGCCGTCTGGCTGGCGCGAATTTTTCAGCCCTGAGTTTCCCGAGGAGCGCCGTCTGCGCCTTCTGTTTGGACTCCCTGAGGACTTTGCCGGGCGGCTGAGTCGCCGCAAAACATTGATTCGTCACTTGCGCCGCCAGGGTTATGAAACCCTCCCAGCCACCATGGCGCCGCCCTTCCGAGGGCTGGAGGTCGATCCCTCCCCCCAGGCGCGCCTGGTGGATGACGACGGCTTGGAGTGGCGCGATTACCGCTTCATCCGTCCCCAGGCGATGTCACGCGTCTTCAACCCTCTGGCTGGCTATCGTTTTTTCGAAAGCAAAGAGGACAATCGCAATTGGGAGCTCGACTTTGACCAGCCGCGCCAGCAGACCTGGCAGTATCTGTGTGATCATTACATAGCAGTTCAGCGTCAATTCGGATTTGACTTCATGCGCGGCGATATGTCCCATACGCAAATGCGCCCTGAGCCTGCGCCGGCAGCGATCGATCGCTATTATCATCCCCTGGGAGCGGTGAAGGCAGCGATTCAAGAAACAGCGCCTTACTTTGCTTATTTTGCCGAGTCATTCCTGGCGCCTCGTGATGTGATGGGGTATGGCGAGGAGATGGATCACCTGGAGGCGTCGCGAGCAGAAGCAACGCTTGGCGATCTACAATCTACCGTAATGGGTTCATCCGAGTTTTTACAGCGCCTGCGCCAGTATGATGACTTCAAAAATACTCGTCGCTGTACACCCAGCTTTACCGTAATCACTGCCGATAAGGACGACCCGCGCTTCGATCATTTTTACCTGGCTGGGAACGAACTGCGCCTGTTCATGGCTTTCTTCCTGGCTGATTTTCCCAGTTATATGGGCTTGGGCTTCGAATGTCGCGATCCACATCCTGTTCCGGCGCCTAACGAGCATTACTCCAAATTGTTTGTATTTCAAGAGCCGCGCGGTCACAAAGCAACCTGGGGACCGTTCGTGTGGGGTAAAAATGTACAACTATTCAAGCGCCTGGAGCACCTCAAGCTTTACATCGAGCCGTTGTGGCATTGGCTGCGCGGTCGCCCCACGCGCTGGCTGATCGCTCCTGATGCTACCGGCAGCAACCCGCTGGTTGCCTGGACGCAGTTGGATGAACCCAGGCTGGTCTTTCTGGCGAATACCAGCGTGGAACATGCTGTCGCCCATTTCGGTTTGCCGGATGCCGGCTTGACCTATCCTCTGGTTTGTGAATTCACCACTGCTGAAGAGCCGTCTCATGCAGATGGCTTGCTCAAATCGAACGGTTTGTATTACCCGGTGACCTGCCTGCAAGCTGGAGAAGGTCGGGTGTACCGGCTTGAAGCAGGAGAAAGGTTCAATGACTCACTCATCCCTACCTGAGATCGATGTTTTGGCAATCGGTGAAATCCTGATTGATTTCATCTCCACCGAACCGGCAGAGAGCCTCTTGGAAGCGGAAGCCTTTCAACGTTTCCAGGGCGGTTCACCGGCTAACCTGGCGGTCAATGTGTCGCGCCTGGGACGCCGCGCCGCGCTGATGGCAAAGATGGGCGCCGGCGCTTTTGGACAATTCCTTAAGGCTGAGATGCAACGCAGCGGGGTGATCACCGACTACCTGGTGATGGATCCAGCCGTGCAAACCAGCCTGGTATTCGTCTCACGCACCAGCGGCACCCCTGATTTCGAACCTTATCGCAGCGGCGATTACCAGCTCACGCCCGCCGAAGTGCCCGAGCAGGCAATCCAGCGCGCTCGCCTCTTGCACACCACGACCTGGCTTCTATCCCGTCAGCCCAGCCGCTCTGCCGTGTTCCATGCCCTGCGGCTGGCGCGTCACCTTGGCAAGCCGGTTTCTTTCGATCCCAACTATAGCCCCAAGGTTTGGTTCGACCGAGCCGATGCGTTGAATACGCTGCGCGAGACGTTTCAATATGTTACTCTGCTAAAGGCTTCATTGGACGATGCCCGGCGGATTTTTGGGGAAGAGGATACGCCGGAGAGATATATCCGGCGCTTCCATGACCTGGGTCCCCAAACAGTCGTCTTTACGATGGGTAAGGACGGCTCGTTGCTCTCTGAGCAGGGTAAGCTATTGGGACATCTGCCTGCTCGACCGGTGCAGGTGGTGGATGCTACTGGCGCTGGCGATTCGTTCTGGGCGGGCTTCTTGACGGCGCTGCTGGATGGCAAGTCGTTGGAGTCCTGCTTGCTGTTTGCCCGCGAGGTGGTCGAACTCAAGCTGCGCACGGTGGGCGCGCTGCCCGCTGACCTCGATCGCCAGGCTTTGTACGCTCATTTGCCAAACCCTTCGGAGGCTTTTGCCAATGCCAGTTTTGCTGCTAATGGAGATTGATTGTCGGCGCGCTGCCAATTACTTCCCAGCACGGCGTTTTTTGGCTGCTCAGTCTTTTTCGAGGTACCAGCGGGGGTCAGTCCAGAGCACCTCGTAAAGCTCGTCGATTTGCCATAGATTGCATACACTTTGCAAGGTGCTCCGCAAGATTCCTTCACTGGGAGCTTCCCATTCACAAAAGAGCAGTTCGCGGCTGGCAGCCCACCAGGAGTTGAGCCAGTGCACCTGGGGGTCTAGTGAAGCCATCAAGTTGCGCGCTGCATCAATGAATGGATCCAGAGTTTCGGATTGGGGGTATAAGGGGTGGTGAATAACCAGGTAACGAGGCATGGCAACCTCCTGTAGTGCCTGCAGGTATTTTACCAGTGAGGTGTGGATAAGAGCAATTTGTACTGCAACCCTTATGGAATTTCTCCGTATATCTAAGTAAAACGGTTATAATCCTCTCGTTTGGAGGTAAATGATGTCACAAAATGAGCCGCGCAAAATTGCGCCATACAGTGGAGGGATGTTCCAGGGGCTGGCGAACCGCATCAAGCTTATCTTTCGCTTGATGGGCGACCCGCGCGTCAACCCGCTGCTTAAGGTGATACCGGTTGCATCACTGGTTTACCTGCTCTTTCCAGATCTGGCGCCTGGTCCGATCGATGATGCAGCCATTATCTGGCTGAGCACTTACTTATTTGTCGAATTATGTCCACAGGACGTGGTGCAGGAACATATCGAAGCGATTGAGCGCATCATTCCCGGCGCAGCGCGGGATGCTCACAGTTCCAGCCAGGAGGTTGAGTTTAACGAAGAGGATATACTCGAAGGTGAGATTATCACCTCGCAAGAGGAGGATAGTCAGTGAAATCATTTTGGTTTGCGTGCTTGTGCCTGGCGTTGGTTGCCTGCCAGGCTTTTCCAACTTTAACGCCATTGCCTGAAAAGGAGGCTACCAGCACCCTGACTGAGCCGCAGGCTACGGAAATCGCACCGGTCTTGGAGACTTTGCCGGTTGAGCCGACCATAACTGAAACAACTTCTCCTACGGATGTTCCCACCCAGCCGGTGTCATCCGCCGCCTCTTTCCCCGATGCTTCTCGTTATACCTGGGTCAAGGTGCTTGGCAGCTTGCGCAAGCCGTTGTTTCTGACGCATGCCGGGGATGGCTCGGGGCGTAAGTTTATCGTCTCACAGGCTGGAACCATCCAGATTTGGAAGGGTGACCGTCTGCTCTCAACGCCTTTCCTGGATATCAGCGACCGGATCAGCCCGCAGGCATTAGGCGCAGGCTATACCGAGCGCGGCTTGCTGGGATTGGCTTTTCACCCGCGTTATGCCGAAAACGGCTACTTTTATGTCAACTATACCGACCGCCGCGGGGCAACCGTGATCTCTCGCTTTCAGGTGTCTTCAGACCCAGATCAGGCTGACCCGCAAAGCGAGTTCCTGATCTTGACCGTTGACCAGCCTTACGCCAATCATAACGGGGGAATGCTGGCGTTTGGTCCCGATGGTTACTTATACATTGGCATGGGCGATGGCGGCGCAGCCGGCGACCCAGAAAACCGCGCCCAGGCGCTGGATACCCTTTTGGGTAAATTGCTGCGCATCGATGTCGATGCTGGAACGCCATATGCCATCCCTGCGAGCAATCCCTTTGCGGGCGGCGGTGGACTGCCGGAAATTTGGGCTTATGGCTTGCGCAACCCCTGGCGTTTTTGCTTCGATGCTTTGACCGGCGACCTGTACCTGCCAGATGTCGGTCAGAATCAGTGGGAAGAGATCAACTTTCAGCCAGCCTCCAGTTCAGGCGGCGAAAATTATGGCTGGGATTTTCGAGAGGCGTCGCACCCTTATGAAGGCGAAGTCCCCGTTGACGCCAGCCTCGTTGAGCCAGTGGCAGAATACAGCCATGCAGAAGGCTGCTCGGTGACAGGTGGTTACGTATATCGCGGCGTGCAGCTTCCTGAGTGGCAGGGGGTCTATTTTTACGGAGATTATTGTTCGGGACGCGTTTGGGGTCTGCTGCGGGGTGAGCAAGGCGCTTGGGTGAGCCAGGCGCTGTTCGAAACGGGCGTCACGATCTCGTCATTTGGCGTTGACGAAGCTGGCGAACTCTACCTGACTGCCTTAGCGCAGGGTGAAATCTACCGGTTGCAGGCGCGATAACCGCGTGGTAATTGGCAACGAAACCTTTTTGCCAGATTGGCATCTAACTTTCAGGAGGTATCAAGAATGTCTCACTCACGAAAGGCTAAAAAAGCAAAACTTCACCAAAGTAAGAACATAGCCGCCAGATCCGTCGTTAAGAACCCAAAGCAGAACTGGCTCATCGCAGGCGCGTTGGCGCTCCTGATTGTGGCGGCTGTTGTGGTTATCGCCTCGTTGAACCATGGCGCTGTCCAGGCGCTGCCGGCGGAGATTTCGGTCGCCCAGGCGTATGAAAAGTACCAGCAAGGTTCTTTTGTCCTCGATGTGCGCACCGAAGAAGAATGGGTTGATTTTCATGCCCCGAACACAACCCTGATTCCCCTCGATCAATTAGAAAGCCGCCTGGGTGAAATCCCGCGCGACCAAGAGGTGGTCGTCGTGTGCCGCTCTGGCAACCGCAGCCGAACCGCCCGGGATATCCTGCTCAATGCCGGTTTCGAGCGGGTGACCAGCATGGCTGGCGGGTTGAACCAATGGCGCGCTGCCGGGTATCCGGTGGTTTCAGGACCTTGACGTGCTGAAGTGAAACTTATTTGCGGTTCGGTCGTAAGCATTATGACGCTGTAAAGCGCTTGAAAGGAGTCTGGCGTGACTGAAGAAAAAATCCATACCGAAGAATTCCAGGTCAGCGGCGATATGTTGATTGCCAAGATCAAGGAGCTGGTGCACGCCGGGAATATCCGGCGCGTGATCATCAAAAACGAAGAGGGTAAAAATCTGATTGACCTTCCGCTTACCCTGGGCGTGGTGGGGGCGATCCTGGCGCCGCAATTGGCGGCGGTTGGCGCCATTGCTGCGCTGGTGACGCGTTGTACCATTGTGGTCGAAACGGTCGAAGAGGCGAAGTAATCCCTTTCAGGGAGTTTGGCTTCAATTGATGGTTCATTGTCAATAATAATGGGAGCGCCCGGTGCGTTCAACCGCTGCCGGGCTTTTTTTATTCGTACAGCTTCGCAGTGGGTTGAACGGCTGTAATAGGTATGATAAATAAATGCAATTATTGCGTCCTTGACATTTTCTGGGGGGCTGTGATAGACTTCTGACGCTTAATCTTACTTTAAGGAAAGGCGCACTGAATGAGCATTTTTGTTAAATTTGACGAGGTCAGGCTGGCTGTCGCTGGAAGCGATGGTGTTGCTTTGCCTTCTCGGAGTGCGCCTGTCGATCGTTAGGCTTATCTTGTATCCCTGCGACAGCCACGGTGCGCTCCACCGTGGCTTTTTTTTTATGATATAGCAGCATCTTTTCAAGCGTATCGATGCGATAGATACAGAAATGAGACACTATGGTTCAAATAATTCATCACCAATCCACCCATTTGCTGCCGAAGGGTTTTTACACCCGCCCGGCGCAATTGAGCGATTTGGATATGGTCGCCTCAATGCTTAACGCCTATTCCCGCATTTTATTGGGCGTGGAGCAGTTTCGAGCCAAGGATATGGAGGCAGAATGGACCCTGCCCGATTTTAATCTGGAAAAGGATACCTGCCTGGTCTTTGCGCCGGATAGCAGCCTGGCAGGTTATGGCGAATTCTGGGACCTGATAGCGCCTTTCGTCCGGAAGGTTTTATGGGCGCGCGTGCGTCCCGATTTCTGGGGAAACGGCATTGGCGCTGCATTGGTCGCCTGGGGCGAGGGACGCGCCTGCCAGCAAGTGAACCGCGCTCCTGCTGAAGCTCGCGTGGTCATTCAAGTCATTGTCTCTGCGCCGGATTCGAGGGCGCAAAAGCTATTGCCGCAGCAAGGTTATCGCCATGTGCGCAGCTTTTGGCGCATGGTGAAAGAATTCGAAGGGACCCCTACAGAACCCGCCGTACCAGATGGGATGATGATTCGCTCGGCAACGAATAATGATGATGAACGACGGGCGCTCACCGCGGCTTACGAAGCATTTCAGGATCATTGGGGCTTTAGCCCTGAACCATTGGAAGATTACCTGGAACGCTGGCGGTATTTCATTAGACATGATGATGAACACGACCCTTCGCTTTGGTTCCTGGCAGAGGAAGAGGGTGAGGTCGCCGGCGTTTCTCTCTGCCGCGCGCAGACGAGCGATGACCCGCACATGGGCTGGGTTTCTACATTGGGGGTGCGCCGTCCCTGGCGCAAGCGCGGCATCGGCTTATCGCTGTTACAGCATTCCTTCTGTGAGCTTCAGCGTCGCGGCAGCCGGCGCGTTGGGCTGGGCGTCGATGCGCAGAATATTACTGGCGCCACGCGTCTGTATGAAAAAGCCGGGATGCGCCCTGATCGTGCCTGGACGAGCCTGGCGTACGAAAAAGAGCTGCGCCCAGGCGTGGAATTGTCCGTGCGTCCTGACTTGTGACAATGGATGGGTTCAATTGATGACTGATTCAATTCCGAATTCTGTGACGCCGCCGGTCAAGGCGCCTCTGCTGAGCCGCTCGCTGCTGCTGTTCATGTTTGCCATGATTCTGGCAAACATTGGCGGGAGCATGTATCACCCCTTGCTGCCGCTTTACCTGCAGGAATTAGGCGCAAATGTTGGTCAGGTGGGTTTATTTTTCACGCTTTCCCAGGTCATTCCTCTGGCGCTGCAGATCCTTGGCGGGTGGGTTTCCGATTCGCTGGGGCGGCTGCGCGCCGTGGCTTTTGGTTCAGTGGCAGGCTTGTTTACTTACCTGTTCCTGATCATTTCCCCTCGCTGGGAATGGGTGTTGCTCAGTATGGCGTTCGGCGCTGTCTCTGGTTCGTTGATTGGACCCAGTTTTGATGCCTATATCGCCGAAAATTCTACCAGGCAAAACCGGGCGCGAGTCTTTGGCGTCACCCAGGCTTTATTCCAAATCGTTGGCGTGATCGGTCCGCTGCTGGGCGGCTGGCTGGCGCAGGTGAGAGGCTTCAAATTCATGTTGGGCGTTGCCGCTGTCTTGTATGTGGCGGCAACGCTGCTGCGCATTGGCATGGCGCGCCATGCTTCGCGCAGCCCTGAGGCGCGTGCCAGAAAACTGTCCTTTGAGGGTTTGAAGCAGAACCTTGGGACAATGTTTGGTTTAGTTACCGCCGGGGGAGTCATCACCTGGGTATTGATCACCGATGGGGTGCGCGACATTTCATTTGCGCTCTCTTTCAACTTCATGCCGATTTATATGCAGGACATAGCCCACCTGAGCTTGCCCCAAATTGGCTTGATGAACAGCCTCTTCAGCCTGTTCCTGATGCTGAGCACTATCCCAGGCGGCTTGCTGGCGGATAGGAAGGGAGAGCGCATTGGCATTGTGACCGGTTTTGCCATGATCTTCATCGCCCTGATGATATTTGTCAGTACGGTAAATTTCTGGCTGTATTGTGTTGGCTGGGCAGTGGCAGGCATTGGGGTTGGCGTGATGTCGCCAGCTTACCAATCCCTGATCAGCAAAGCGGTTCCTGCCAGGGTGCGCGGCACTGCTTTTGGCTTGTTTAGTACCTCGCTGGGGCTGGTCTCCTTGCCAGCGCCGGCGATTGGAGCGCAGTTATGGGAACGCATCAGCCCCCGTTTCCCCTTTCAGATTACTGCCTGGGTGTCGCTCATTTGTGTCATCCCCGCCTGGCTCAAGTTCAAGCTAAATCAAAAAGACGAAATATCTGAGATGGAGGATGAAAATAATCATGGATAACCTGATGATATGCGCTGACCTGCTGCACGGCATCCACCTGCCAGACATTCCTGGTCTCAGCCTGCGGAATTTTCGAGATGAGCGGGATTTCCCCCGTATTCACCGCGTCATCGCCGAAAGCGCCCAGGCGGACCAGGTTGAAACCGCTGAAACGGTCGAAGACATTACCAGGAGATTTCAATATCTGCATCATTGTGATCCCTTCCGGGATGTTCTGCTGGTTGAAATAAGTGGTGAAACAGTGGGGTATGGCAGGGTTTGGTGGGAGGTGGAATCGAGCGGCGCATGGATTGGCGCGATGACTGGCGCTTTGCTGCCTGAATGGCGCGGGCTGGGCATTGGTCGGTTGATGCTCACCCTGGCAGAGAAGCGCCTGCGCGCCATAGCCTTCCAAATGGAGAGGAGTGGCGAGTTGGCGCCTGCTGCCCGGCGTTTTTTCGAAATGTGGATTTCTTTTTATGAGCAGGATAAGCGCGCCTTGCTGGAGGCGCATGGTTACACCATTGCCAGGGTTGAAAACCTGATGAAGCGTCCAAACCTGGAAGACATCCCCGACGCGCCGATGCCTGAGGGGCTGGAAGTGCGCCCGGTGTTACCCGAGCATTACCGCCTCATATGGGACGCTGCGCAGGAGGCTTTCCAGGACCATTGGGGATATTTGCTGCCGAGTGAAGAAGATTTCTATGCCTGGCAAAGCGATCCAGATTTTGACCCTACCCTGTTTCAAGTCGCCTGGGATGGCGACCAGGTTGCCGGGATGGTCATGACCTGGATCAACCAACAGGAAAACGTGAAGTATAATCGCAAGCGTGGCTACACCGAAGGTATTTGCGTCCGTCGCCCCTGGCGGCGGCGAGGCTTGGCTCGCGCCTTACTGGCGCGCAGCCTGCGGGCGCTGAAAGACCGCCAGATGGAGGAAGCTTACCTGTCGGTTGACAGCCAAAACCTGAACCAGGCTTTCAGGCTTTACGAGAGCGTCGGCTTTTGCCTGGACCGGCAAACGGCGTGTTATCGTAAAGAATTTTTCGATGAACCAGGAAGCAAGTAGGGATTGAACGCAAACCACATTCGAGCAATCTTTTGGGATATTGGCGGTGTGCTGGTGCGCACCGAGGATAAAGAGCCGCGACGCCGCCTGGCAGAGCGCCTGGGGATGAGCCTGGAGGCGCTGGTTCATCTGGTTTTTGACAGCGAAGTGGGACAGCAGGCGCAGTTAGGTCTGGTTAGTTCCCAGGAGCTTTGGGAGCATGTGCGCCGGGCTCTCAACTTGCCTTCAGATGACATTCCGGTTATCCGGCGTGAGTTCTTTGGCGGCGATGCCCTGGATGCGGCATTGTTGGATTATATTCGCAGCCTGAGACCAAGTTACCGCACTGGCGTCATCAGCAACGCTTTAGACGACGCTCGCCAGGCAATACGGGATCACTGGCAAATGGAGGATGCCTTTGATGCCATTATCATCTCTGCAGAGGTCAAAGTCGCCAAACCGGACGTGCGCATTTACCGGGCAGCGTTGCAGGCGTTGGATGTTCAGCCTGCCGAAGCGGTGTTCATCGATGATTTCCCACAAAATGTCATCGGTGCGCGCCAGGCAGGCATGCAGGCTATTCAATTTGTAGACTCGCGTCAAGTGCGCCTCGACCTGGAAAGGCTGCTGAATAGGCATTAGCCGGGTAAGTTGTCTGTGACCTTTATTTTGCCGCCCGTCATCTCTTTTCATCAGGCGCGCCCCTTGCTGCAAGCCTGGCTGCGGGGGGAACTCCAGGCGCAAGTCTCTTTGGATTTGGGTTTGACCAGCGTGGTCGTTGGACTCGACAGTCAAGGCGTGTGTCTGCCAGGTGGTGGCGTCCTCCCTTGGGAGGCAATTGAAGAAATCGCCGGGGTCGAAAATTGCTGCTTTACCCTGCGGGATGGCGCATGGAACCGCATCCAGGTCTTTTCAGAAAAGACCGGACGGCTGTATAGCCTGATGCCAACTGCTTCAGCGCCAACCCTGTTAGTATCCGGCATCCCTATGCATCGCATCAAAGACACCGATCCCTACCACGATACGCTGGAGAAGATACGGGCGATCAAACCGCTGGTAGGTCGTGTGCTGGATACAGCCACGGGATTGGGCTATACTGCCATCCAGGCAGCCAAAACTGCCGAGCACGTCACCACGATTGAGCTGGATGAAGCTGCGCTGGAAGTGGCGCGGCAAAATCCCTGGTCGCAAGAGCTGTTCGATCACCCCCGCATTACCCAGGTGTGCGGCGATTCCTTCGATGTCGTCGCCAAACTGGACAGCAATTCATTCACCCGCGTTATCCATGATCCCCCAGCCTTCAGCCTGGCGGGCGACCTGTATTCTGCTGAATTCTATGAGCACCTGTTCCGGGTCATGCGACACAACGGACGCATCTTCCATTACGTGGGAGACCCTGAGAGCAAGTCCGGCAAGGGCATCACTGCTGGGGTGATGCGCCGGTTGCAACAGGTGGGCTTTCGTGAGGTGCGCCGGGCGCCGCGCGCCTTTGGCGTGGTGGCTGTCAAGTAAGTGATACGGGATATCATATGTCGGGAGGAAGCGATGACCGATATCAACAATTTTTCCATCCATGAAGCCTCGACACTGTATCAGCAGCAATTGCTCTCTCCGGTCGAGGTGACACAAGCTTGCCTGGAACGTATCTCTCGATTAGATGACCGCTTGAATTGTTTTATTACCCTTACCCCTGAAATGGCATTGGAGCAGGCGCGCCAGGCAGAAGATGAGATCAAACGCGGCGAATGCCGTGGTCCTTTGCACGGTATTCCCATTGCATTGAAAGACCTCTATGAAACCCGCGGCATACGCACTACGGCTGGTTCGCGCCTGCTTGGCGACTACGTTCCTGCAGAAGATGCCCTCCTGGTGCAGCGGCTGTTCTCGCATGGCGTGGTTCTGCTCGGAAAGTTGAACATGCATGAAATCGCTTTAGGGGTAACCAACGAAAACCCCCATTACGGCGCTTGCCGCAATCCATTTGACCAGAGCCGTATCTCGGGCGGGTCTTCGGGCGGCAGCGCTGCCGCTGTGGCGGCAGGGTTGTGCCTGGCATCTCTGGGCAGTGATACGGGCGGGTCAATCCGCATTCCTGCCTCGCTTTGCGGAGTGGTGGGCTTTAAACCTACTTTCGGTCGCCTCAGCCTGCGCGGCGTGATTCCCTTGAGCTGGAACCTTGACCATGCCGGTTTCTTGACGCGCACCGTGCGCGACGCTGCTACCCTGCTCCAGTTCCTGGCGGGTTATGATTCTGAAGACCCCGTTTGCGCCAACCAGCCGGTCGATGATTACCTTGCCAGCCTGGACGCGGGTGTGAAAGGCTGGCGAATTGGTATGTTAGAAGGCGACTCCATTTCTGCGGCTGATTCAGGCATCCTGCAAGCGGTGAGCGCCGCGGCGCAGGTTTTTGTCTCTCTCGGCGCTTCGGTAGAAACGATCAATGGTGATTTTCTTTTGCCCGCTGCCCGAGCGAACAGCACCATCGTCATTAGCGATGCAGCCGCAACCTATCGCCAATACCTGGCATCTGCGCCGCACCAGTTTGGCGCTGATGTCTTGACTCGGCTACAGCACGGGGCAGCGTGTCCTTTGGCTGATTATATTCTGGCGCGGCGCACCCAGGCGGTGACGCTGCGACAGCTAGAGCAGCTTTTTACCCGCTTCGACCTCTTGCTGCTGCCCGCCACGCCGCTGGTTGCGCCGAAGCTCGGCGCTGCTGATGCTATCGAGCGCGCCCGTCAGCTCACCCGCTTTACGGCGCCCTTTAACTTGACCGGCTTACCGGCGATTACGCTGCCATGTGGTTTTATTACCGAAGGTGAGGCGAAGCTACCGGTGGGCTTGCAGATCGTCGCGCCAGCCTGGCAGGAAAAACGCTTACTCCGCGCTGCTCAGGCTTATGAACAGGCAAGGGGATGGACGATGACGGTCATTTCCCCGCTGTTCGAAACTTGAACTTCGGTCAGGTCTCTCATCGCTGGCGGAGATCAGTTGTAGTGAAGGTGTATATGAAAACGTATGACTTCCTTCTGGTAATGATCGCTTTGGCATTGGCTTGTTCGCTTGGCGGCTGTAAGGGGGACAGCGCGCTGCCGGCGGCATCTCCCGCAGAATCAACCGGCGCGCCGGCTGCTTCGTACAGCATGATCGACGATTTCGAAGCTGGTGGGACGAGTTGGAAAGCTGGTTTACCGCCCGAGTACAGCGATAGCAGCGCCCAAACCGTTGCTCTCTCCTCAGAAAATCCGATGCAGGGCAAGAGGTCGCTTGAGTTGAGCTTTACGAAGAATGAACTGCCTAAGGCGATTTTTCTGGTGGAGAAACCATTGAACCTGAACCGGGAACGCTACTTGGAATTCGAAGTGGAAAACAATGGCAGCGCCTTAGGAGCAGCGATAGCCATTTGCACTGGCGCGAATTGGGAGTGGTTCGAGTCGGCTGCTGTCCCGCTTGATGAAGGCGTGCAGACCGTTTCCTTCGACCTGGCTGCGAACACTTTCAAGAGCGCTGCCTCTGGCTGGAAGTTCTCCACCGGCATCGCCAACCGTGACCAGGTCAAACGCCTGGTGATCATCATTTACCCGTCTGCGGCTGGTTCTGTTCGCGTCGATGCGCTGCGCCTGGCTGATTCGGCTTCGGGAAAGGAGCCGCAGGTTACGGCTCAACCCAGCCCAACGCCGCTGAGCACGCGGGATGCCAGCTTCTTGGCGCTCAAAATCCTCAAAGAACCGCAGCAGGCTTATGAGCTGCTCGAGCTGCAGGTGGAGACCGATGGCATCTATCGCAACCCATTTGATGCTGCTGAGGTCGATTTACAGGCTCGCATCCTGGCTCCCAATGGTAAAGTTTACTCGATACCAGCTTTTTGGTATCAGGATTACGACCAGACGATGCTGGCGCAGGGCGCGCCTGGCTGGCGGGTGCGGTTCACCCCCTGGGAAGCCGGAGAATGGACAATCCAGGCAGTGCTGGGAAGCCTGACCAGTGATGCGCTCAAGGTAGAAGTAGCCGAAGCTATCGGGCGCGGTTTCCTGCGTCTCCACCCACAAAATCCGGCGTATTTTGCATTCGAGGATGGGATGACTTACTTTCCGATTGGCATCAACATGGGCTGGGGTTCCAGCCGCCCTTTACTCGATTACGAGCGCTGGCTGGACCGGCTGAGCGCCAATGGCGGCAACTTCATCCGGGTGTGGATGGCTTCCTGGTCATTTGGCTTGGAATGGAGTGATACCGGATTGGGTGATTACACCCGCCGCCTAGACCGCGCCTGGCAGCTTGACCAGGTCTTTCGCCTGGCGGAAGAACGCGGCGTGTTGATCGAACTTGTGTTGATCAACCACGGCGCCTTCAGTCAAACGGTCAACCCCGAGTGGGATGCCAACCCGTATAACGCCGCCAACGGCGGTCCCTGCCAAAAGCCGCAAGACTTTGCCTCTGATCCGCTGGCTCGCCAGCTTTTCCAGCGACGATTGCGTTATATTGCTGCCCGTTGGGCTTACTCGCCTGCCCTGATGGCGTGGGAATGGTGGAATGAGGCGGATTGGACGCCCATCTCGAACCGCGATCATGTCGCCTGGATTCAGGAGATGACTCCCGTCTTGCGCCAGTATGATCCCTACCGGCATCTGATCAGCACCAGCTTTGCCCGGGGCAGTACGCCCCAGGTGAATGGCATCCCTGAGATAGAATTCTCCCAAATCCACCTGTACGACTCATCTGACCCAGCGACCAACTTTCCTGAGCTGTATCGAGATTGGAGCCGTGACCTGCCCGGCAAGCCCATCTTATTTGCCGAATTTGGCGCCAGCGCTGCTGGCGAGGATACCCGCTCGGAGGACCGGCGTGGTTTGCACCTGCACAACGGCTTGTGGGCGGCCACCTTCAGCGGGTTTGCATCGGGCGCCATGTATTGGTGGTGGGACAGCTACGTTGACCCCCTGAACTTGTGGGGACTGTATGGCAATCTATCTCGCTTCCTGGAAGGCGAGGATATTGCCGCTTTGCAGCCCGCCAGGGGCGTCATTTCCTGGCGTGAGCTGCCCTACCGCATCTTGATGAATCCACAGCGAGCCTTGATCTGGTTCCATGATCGCAAGTTCGAGATCGGCGCGCTCAGCCGCGCCCGAGCGTTGCTGCAGTTGCAAGGAAAACCAGCAGGCGATGATTGGACTTATCTGCCTGATGCGATCAGCGGCGTAACTTTGAAGGTGACCGGATTGCAGGATGGCGCTTACCGGGTGTACTGGTATGCGCCTTTCCAGGGACAGTGGCTGTCGCAACAGGCGCTTGAAGTGGTGGACGGTGAAGCGACCTTGCAGCTCCCTACCTTCCAGGGTGACCTGGCAGCGAAGGTGCTGCCCGCTGATCTCACCGGACCTGAAACGCCCTGAGCCGAGCCTGACGATGGGAAGCGGTTCTCTGGCGATGAAAAGCTCACCCGCCGGAAGTGAGCTGCCCAGCCGTGGCAGTATCACGACCCGGCTGTGGTGCAGCGTTTGGCTGACGTAGCAGCAGCGCTGCTGCCAGCAGCAAGATGCCCGAGCCAATCCAATACGGCGCGCCTACCATAATCCGGTCATAAGCGACGCCTGCCGCCACGGGACCCAGGATGTTCATCAGGCTGCCGATGGCGGTGGTCACTCCCATCAGGCGACCCACTTCGCGGTGCTGAACTCTATTCGTGCATAGGGTGGTCAGCGTGGGGAAGATGAATCCGCTGAATGCCGTCGCCACCATGTTGACCGGGTAGATCAACCAGAAGTAGGGGGTGAAGAAGATCGCCAGGTAGCCCACGCCCAGCGCTGTCAGGCTGGCGAGCGCCACTCGCTTTTCTCCAAAGCGCCGCACCACCCGCTGGACGAGCAGGAACTGCACCACTGCCAATGCCACGCCTGCCAGCATCATCAGCGAGCCGACCTGTCCTGGGTCTGCTGAAAATTTGTCGATCATGAACAGGTTGCCGGTGCTGCCAACGCCGTTGAAAGCAAAGTTGAACAGCGCCTGCACCAGCAATATCCCACCCAAGCCCGGCTTGACTGCCATCTCGAAGATGGTCACGATGGGATTGAAGTCCTTCAAGCGCATGGGCGAGACGTCGCGATGTTCCTTGGGCAATGATTCCGATAGGAAGAAAATGCACAGGATGACATTGAGAAACGTCAAACCTGCCGCAGCAAACGCAGGAGCTGACAGGCTGACTTGCCCTAAGACTGCCCCCAGCGCCGGACCCAGAATCAACCCCAGGCTCCAGGCGATGCCTATGAGCGCGAAATTCTTGGCGCGTTCTTCGGGCTTGGAAATGTCGGCAATGTACGCCGAGGCGGTGGACAGGTTGCCTCCCGTCACGCCGCCGATGAAGCGCGCCAGGAAAAGCACCCACAACCCGCCGCCGATGCCAAAAAGGATATAACCCAGTCCCTGTCCCACCAGGCTGATCAGCAGCACCGGTCGGCGACCATAGCGGTCTCCCAACTTGCCCATCAGCGGCGCGGCAAAGAACTGAGCAGCGGCATAGATCACCACGATCATCGTCACTGCCAGCGCCTGGTCGCTGTACTGGCGCACCAGAAACGGCGCTACCGGCGAGAGTACCAGCAAGCCAACGATGTCCATCAACTGGATGACGAAAATTAGGGCGAGTTTAATCATGAAGGGAATCCAATCCCAGGCAGCCTATGCCTGGGATGCCTGATTTTATCATGGAACCTGGATTGGAGGCGCTGTGATAGAAAGCGTTCCCGCCTGTATTGGAGTTGAGTACATATCAAACTGAGGTTTACGATATCGATAGAGACACAGGGTGGTGTAAGCGTTTTATTTCATTGTAATTTTCTATTCCTGTAAATGACGCCTGCCAAATCCAACTGATTCGCAAGCGCTGAATTCTCCCATGCTATAATGTCAGCGGCTCAGTGTTGTTGAATATCAGCAATCTACTTCTTATGGTGGTTCTGGTTATACCCCTTAAAAATTGTACAAGGAAGTAGATTTATAAGTAGAGTTTATTTTTATGAAAGAGTGTTACTTCACTCCCCAAAACCTGCCAGCCAAAACGTTTGAGATGCTCCGTTTACTTGATTCCATTCGGCGGAAGGGACCCTTTTCATTCTCGCCCGACAATGCCGCTCTTCTGGTGCTGGATATGCAAGCATATTTCCTGAATCCTTCTTCGCATGCTTTCGTCCCCAGCGCGGCAGCCATCTTGCCAGGGGTGCAGAGGTTGGCAGAAGCTTTCACTGCCGGTAATCGCCCGGTCATATTGACACGTCACCTCAACACTCCCCAGGACGCCGGTCAGATGTCAAAATGGTGGCGCGATCTGCTCACAGAGACTCATCCCTTTAGCCAGATCAGCCCTGAATTTGCTGTGTCGGACGCTTTTGTTTTGCATAAGCCTCAATATGATGCCTTTTATGCCACTGGCTTAGATGATCATTTGCGCGCTCGGTCTGTCACCCAGGTGGTGATCTGTGGTGTGATGACCCACTTGTGCTGCGAGACGACCGCCCGTTCGGCTTTCATGCGCGGCTTTGAGGTGTTTTTCTGTGTTGATGGCACCGCGACCTACACGGAAGCCCATCACCGCGCTACCTTGCTCAACCTGGCGCATGGCTTTGCTACCCTTGTGCCGGTCAAAGACATCTTGAGGGCTATGGCTTGATTCAGTGCGATGTGCTAGTCATCGGCGCGGGTCCGGCTGGGTTGGCTGCAGCCATCCAGTTGAGGCGGTATGGCATCAATCCGCTGGTCTTCGAGGGCGCTGAAGCAGGAGGCTTGCTCCGCAACGCCAATTGGGTCGAAAATTACCCCGGCTTTCCGCGCGGTATCTCTGGTCCCCGGCTGGCTCGCCTGATCGCGGTTCAGGCTATGCAGGCTGGGGTCGTCATTCGCAATGAGCAGGTCCTCAACCTGAGCTGGGTTGACTCCAGCTTCCAGGCTACCACGACCCAGGGGCAATATGCGGCGCGCGTGGCGGTGGTCGCTTCGGGAACCAAGCCGCGACGCTTTCAGGAGCCAGTCATTCCAGATGACGTGGCAGACCGGGTGTTTTATGAGGTTTACCCTCTATTAGACCTTGAGGGAGAGCAGGTTGTGATCGTCGGCGCGGGCGATGCAGCATTCGATTACGCGTTGAACCTGAGTCGCAAAAATTGCGTTATAATTCTCAACCGAGGCGAGCAGGTCAGGTGCCTGCCTCTCTTATGGGAGCGAGCCAAAGCCTGCCCGCGGATTATTTACCACCCTGGCACACAGATTTGCAGGTTAGCAAGCTCTGCGCAGGGCGGTATCACGGTGGAATGTTCCAGCCCCACCGGTGTTCTCCAGTTTCAGGCGCATGCCCTTTTGGGGGCTATCGGACGTGATCCGCAGGAAGATTTCCTCGACTCTTCACTGCGGGATGTGCGCAAGACGCTGGAAACCCAAGGCATCCTCCACTTCATTGGCGACGTAAAAAACGGCATCTGTCGGCAAACCGCCATCGCGGTAGGCGATGGGATTCTGGCGGCGATGCGCATTTACCAACTTTTATTGGAGGAACACTGATGAAGATCATTGCGTCAACCGGTCGGGAAGATGTTGCCATCGTTTATATCATGGAGCTGGACAGCGGTCATGTTGTCGAGTGCGTCGAGGCGCTAGCCCCTCCCATCCCGCGCGAGCAAAAGTGGGTGTTGTTGGTCTCGACCATGTTTGGCTGCCCGATAGGCTGTCAAATGTGCGATGCGGGCGGTTTCTACCAGGGGAAACCAACCAAGGAAGAGATCTATAGCCAGATTGATTTCCTGGTTCACAGGCATTTCCCAGACGGCTACATCCCCGTCCGCCAGTTCAAAATCCAATTTGCCCGCATGGGCGAGCCTGCCTTGAATATGGCTGTGCTGGATGTCCTGGATGAGCTGCCCCATCGTTACCAGGCTCCGGGATTGCTGCCATCTATTTCCACAGTGGCTCCCGCTGGTCGCGAGCTTTTTTTTGAGCGCCTGCTGGCGATTAAGCGGGAGAAGTATTCCCAGGGTCACTTTCAGTTTCAATTTTCGCTCCACACGACCGACCTTGCCGCCCGCGACCAGATCATCCCGGTGAAAAAGTGGAGCTTCGAGCGTATGGCTGGGTATGGGGAACGTTTTTACGCCCCAGGGGATCGCAAGATTACCTTGAATTTTGCTCTGGCTCAGGGGATGCCCTTAGACCCCCAGGTTTTGTTGAGCTATTTTGACCCCAGCATATTCCTGGTCAAGATCACGCCATTGAATCCGACCTACCGCGCGGTTGAAAATCGCCTTGCTTCTTTTGTTGACCCATTTCAGGATAGCCACGCGGAGCTGGTCGAGGCGCTGAACACGGCTGGTTATGATGTGATTGTTAGCATTGGCGAACTGGAGGAGAATTTCATCGGCAGCAACTGCGGGCAGTTCCTGCGCACTCACCTGGCAGCAAAGGAGCCAATCGAGGCAGGTTATACTTATCAGCTTAGGGAGTATTGAGAACTCTGCCGCTGGTGCATTGATATCTGCAGTTACCGCCGTAATCCTGGAGTTTATCTGGGCTGGATAACCTCGCCGCGGGATGTCACGAACGCAGTTCGCCTTGATTCATTCCTTTCCAGGATGCTCTGTCAACGCTGTGTGATCATGGAAGCGCCCCTGCTGGTGCATCCGGTTGTGCAGCGTGCGGTAGGCTGATTCCAGCGTCAGGCGCATGCGTTTATACGCCCGGTCATCCGCCCGCGTGCCCACCGTATCCAGGTAAACCAGCGCTCCTTCGATTTGCTCAAGGATGGTTACCGCGTCCGCTGCTGCCAGCAGAGGCGACCCTTCTACATGCACCATCACCGGCGAGGAATGGGCGGTGATTATTTCCGGTTTATCGGGATAATGCCCGCGCACCAGCAGCGCCAGCCAGGAGCTTTGCGCCATCTTGACCTGCCAGCTTCCCTCGCCAGCCCACGGTGTGACTGCCTGGCTTTCGCGTATCTCGCCGTTGACCACCAGCTCCACCCGTGACATCGGGACTGTAACGCTGGCGACCTGCCAGGCGACATCCACCGTGCCGCCGCTGCGGCTCATGACGATGCGGCTGCCCATGGGCTGCCCATCCACGTAGAATTCGAGCAGCGGTCCATACGAGACGAATGTTTCGGCGCGGCGCACCGCCTCCATCCAGGCGTCATAGCTGAATGCAGTCTCCGGCGCAATGCGGGCATAAGTGCGCACCGTACCGACCGCTGTCGCCGCGCTCATCTTGTCCGTCCCGCCGACCGCCGGGAGCAGGTAGCCGCAGTTCAGGTAGCGGTACCAATCCGATAGGGAATAGGGGCTGATGCCGCTGTAATGATCTTCCCAGGAGGTCATCTCGATGGCGTCGATCTCGCCGCAAACGATGCTGGCGGCATGTTCGGCGCGCGGGTTAGGGAAGTGTGGCAGCACCACCAGCCCGCCTTGTCGTTTGCATTGGCGCGCCCATTCGGTCAACAAGATCTCGATGGGATCGCCCAGCGCCGATTCGTCCGGTCCTCCCGTTGTCATCGGCGCAATAATGCTCCCCCGGTAGCCCAGCAGCGAGATGTGCCCCAGGACATGCTGGCGGTTCTCGGTGCCTACCCGTACCAGGTATTCGCCGTCGCTGCCGGCTTCGCGTGAGCCCCAGGTGTTCTTGCCATCGAAGTCGCCCACGTTGGTCATCAGTTCACCCCACTGCGACGCCAGCAGGTTGATGATGTTCACCCCCTCGGCAGAGCCTTCCAGCATGGCGGTAACAGGTGAGAGGAAATGAACGTGCGTATCCGCCGTGACCCAGCCTTTCTCGCGCCAGGGCAGCACCTTTTCGATGGTAATCGTAATTTCCTGCGTGTCCGGCGTTACTGTGACCACCTGGCGCACTGGGCGAATTTCGAACCCTTTGGATACCTCGATAAACACCTTGCTTTGTGGCAGTTTCAACGTCGTTTCACCGTTGATGTACGTACAAGGATGGACGAGATGCGACGCGCGCCAATCCAGGTGGGCAAAGTCAGCGCTGTAGTCTTCGAACCAGGCTGGATTGAGGATGCGGTGGCGGTCGATTGGCGCCAGGTACTCGCCCCACTCGCCATGGACGTGCAGCTTGACCGGCACAGGCTGATGGCTGCTGCGCTCGACCACCCGCAGCTTGACTGGCTGCTGCGCTGCAGGAATGAGCTGGATGGGCGCCTCGGCAGTCGGCGCCTTCCACTGCGCTGCCAGCGCCTGCGTGACCGAGATTACTTTGCCCCCAATCAGGTAAAAACAGGCTTCGGGATGGGCGGTAAATTCGATCAGGATTTCCCTTGCGTTTTCGTCAGGTATCTGATTGTTGTAGCTTTCCTGCCAACGCTCATTGGGGTATGCCGGGCGCGGGCTGGCAGAGATGACCTGTCCCAGGTCGAGCTGTACCTGTGAAAGCAGCCCGTGCTCATTCAGGTCAGGTAGAAAGGTTTCGCCTGGTGGCAGCTTCAGGCAGGCTTTTTGCCGCGGCTGCCAGCGAAGCGGATGCGCCTGTACGTCGCCCGCGGTAATTGCAGACAGGACGACCACTCCCGTGACCGGTTCGAAGCGAAAACCGGCGATTGTCTTATCGGGATGTGGATTCTCCCACGCAAAGAGCCAGTTGACCCAGCTGCCGGCGTCTCCAGGCGACACCCGCGTTTGCGTCCAGCCCCAGCCGGCTTTTGGCTGCTCGTGCGCTGCCCGCTGAGGGTACGGCTTGTGATGCGCGACAGCAGTAAAGCAGTTCTCGCCCCAATGGCGGTTCACTGCACATCCAATCTGGTGGCGCCGTCGAATATCCACGCTGACTTCGCTGCCATCCACATAACGCACCACATAACGGGCGGCTAACTCGCCCAGGCGGTCGTAGCCTTGGGTGGGCGAGAGCAGCCCGTGGGCGTTCCATTCCAGCGGGCGGGTGTCCGCCGTGTGTTGGAAGACCAGCCAGCGCGCCGGGCGGGGAGTGACCTCGATCGAGACAGGCTGCGAATCGAGCAGCAACGCGTCATAGATTTCGAAGGGAATGCCCCAGGCAGTGCAACTACCGTGCGGGGCGTGTTCTATGTTATCCTTGAGAGCCTGGGAAACATGGGCGTCTGCCAGCCGGGAGAATGGCATGTTGCCCTGAAAGATCAAGGGGGAAAAATGAGGCGAGCGCGGTCCATCATTGATTTGCGTCATATTCTTTTCCTTTTTAGGGAACAGTGGCTGGTGGAAGTCGAGTCTAAATAACTTGTCACTCATTGTAGCACGTCGCAGCAATTTACCAAAGCCCCCACAGCGCTTGCCCTGGGGACCTCAGTCGGCGAAGCGCTCTGGAGCGCAGGGCGCCAGGGGCTTGTCCCCCATCAGCTCACGGGATGGTTAAACCAAAGCCCCCACAGCGCTTGCTATGGGAACCTCAGTCGGCGAGGCGCTCTGGAGCGCAGGGTGCCAGGGGCTTGTCCCCCTTCAGCTCACGGGATGGTTAAACCAAAGCCCCACAGCGCTTGCTATGGGAACCTCAGTCGGCGAGGCGCTCTGGAGCGCAGGGCGCCAGGGGCTTGTCCCCCATCAACTCACGGGATGGTTAAACCAAAGCCCCCACAGCGCTTGCCATGGGGACCTCAGTCGGCGTGTGGGCGCGGAGGGGCTCGAACCCCCGAACCTCACGGATGTGAACCGTGCGCTCTGACCAGCTGAGCTACGCGCCCGGAGTGGCGCAGATTATAGCAGAGGCAATCCGCTTTGACAAGCGTTTTAAGGGTGGTATAATCTTTGTAACTGAGTTCACAAGCCTTCGGGGCAGGGTGCAGGCGTATCTCACGCCTAATTCCCGATCGGCGGTAAAGCCCGCGAGCCAGGCGAGCAGCCACACTGCCAGCCAGCACGATCCGGTGAGACTCCGGAGCCGACGGTACAGTCCGGATGAAAGAAGGCGACCGTCAGCAGTTGTGAATTATGCGCGGATTGCGCCTGGTCACTCAACTGACTGGCGATCATTGCCCCGAGGTTTGCGCGGGGCTTTTTGTATGTCTGGGATATCTTTACTTCACCCTCGCCGCCGCGGCATCATGGCGGTCACGTTCTCACTGCTGACTGCGCTGGCAGTATGGGAGCTGGTTGCGCGCTTTGGGGGCATGCCGGCGTTCATGCTGCCCTCGCCTGTCCAGGTTTACCGGCGTTTCTGGCTGGCTTTGGCAGATGGCAGCCTGGCAGCCAACGCTGCCGTGACGCTGTTGGAAGTGGTGTGCGGTCTGGTGTTGGGCGTCAGCGTGGCGGCTTTGCTGGGTTACCTGCTGGCGCGCTCGGTGCGCCTGGAACAAGCCCTCTCGCCGTTCATCGTTGCCAGTCAGTCGGTGCCGGTGGTGGCGATTGCGCCGCTCTTGGTAATCTGGTTCGGTTCGGGCATCTTTTCTAAAATCCTCATCTGCGCCTTGATCGTCTTCTTTCCGGTGCTGGTCAACACCATCGTGGGCATGCGCTCGGTGCCAGAAGATCTGCGCGATCTGATGCGCTCGCTCCAGGCAACATGGTGGCAGACATTCAGGATTCTTGAGATTCATGCTGCTCTGCCGGTGCTGCTGGGGGGATTACGTATCGGGGCGACCCTCTCCGTCATCGGTGCAGTGGTGGGCGAACTGGTTGGCGCAGACCGCGGGCTGGGTTTCTTGATCAACGTGGGGCGCGGCTTGTATGATACATCCATGGTTTTCGTGTCGGTATTCACCTTGATCTTGATGGCAATGTCTTTATACGGGCTGGTGGCGTGGTTGGAGAGGCGGTTGCTCTCCTGGCAGCGCCGCAAGCTGTGAAGGATATCAACAGGAGGAGCTGCTTATGAAGAGAAGCGCTATATTAATTCTCATCCTGGCGGTGTGGACGCTAACCGCCTGCCAGGAAAAGGCGCAAACCCCGGGTGAGCTGACCCAGGTGCGCCTGCCGGTGGGCTATATCCCCAATGTCCAGTTTGCGCCGTACTATGTCGCCATGGACAAAGGGTATTACCGGGACGCCGGGTTGGAGGTGACGCTGGATTACAGCTTCGAGACCGACGGCGTGGCGCTGGTGGGCGCCAACGAGCTGCAGTTTGCCGTGGTTTCTGGCGAGCAGGTCTTGCTGGCGCGCGCCCAGGGTCTGCCGGTGGTGTACGTGATGGCATGGTACCAGGATTTTCCCGTGGCGGTGGTCGCCAAGCAGTCGCAGGGCATCCGCCAGCCGCAGGATTTGCGCGGCAAACGGGTTGGAATCCCCGGCGCTTATGGCGCCAGCTATATCGGATTCCGCGCCCTGCTCAGCGCCGCCGGCTTGAAGGAGAGCGATGTCACGCTGGATGCCATTGGCTTCAACCAGGTGGAGGCGATCGCGGCGGATAAGGATGACGCCGCGGTGGTCTATGCCGCCAATGAACCTATCCAACTGCGCGCCCAGGGCTATGCGGTGGATGTCATCCGCGTGGCGGATTACGTCGAGCTGGCTGCCAATGGGCTGATTACCAATGAAAAGACCATAGCGAGTGATCCTGACCTGGTGCGGCGGATGGTGAGCGCCACGCTCAAGGGAATGACCTGGGCAGCCAAGCACCCCGATGAAACCTACGAGATATGCAAGAAATACGTCCCCACGCTGGCGCAGGCGGATGAAACGGTGCAAAAAGAAGTGCTGACCACTTCCATCGCCTTCTGGCAGGTCGATCCGCCCGGCGTTTCGGAGCTGAAAGCCTGGGAAAACATGCAGAACGTCCTGCTGGAAATGGGGCTGTTGCAGCAGTCCCTTGATGTGAGCCGAGCTTTCACCAATGAGTTCGTCAAGTAACGGCAAGGGGCAGCGCACGCCGGTGCTGGAAGTGCGCGAGCTGAGCACCGTCTTCCCCAACGGGAATGGCGGCTTGCAAGCGCTGGACCGGCTTTCCTTCGATGTCTGTCCTGAGGAGTTCGTTTGCGTGCTGGGACCTTCGGGTTGCGGCAAGACCACCCTGCTGCGCGCCCTGGCTGGCTTGCTGCCGCCTACCCATGGTGAAATTTTCTTTCATGGTACGCCTCTGGTTGGACCTCGCCGGGGGGTCGGCTTTGTGTTCCAAAAGGCAAACCTGATGCCCTGGCGGACGGTGCTGCAGAACATCACGCTGCCGTTGGAGATCTACGGTGTCCCGCTCGAGAAGCGCCTGCAGCGCGCCCGTGAGCTGATCGAACTGGTGGGACTGCAGGGTTTCGAATCCACGCTGCCGCGTGATCTCTCCGGCGGCATGGCGCAGCGCGTGGCGATTGCCCGCGCCCTGGCGCATGATCCTGACGTGCTCCTGATGGATGAGCCTTTCGGTTCGCTGGACGCGCTGACCCGCGAGCGCATGGGCAATGAGCTGCTGCGCATCTGGCAGTCTTACCGCAAGACGGTGGTGATGGTCACCCATTCCATTTCAGAAGCGCTCTTGCTGGCAGACCGGGTGCTGGTGCTCAGCCCGCGCCCCGGCAGGCTGCGCCTCGACCTGACCGTTACCCTGGCGCGCCCGCGTACGGAAGATACCCGTTACATTCCTGCCTTTGGTGAGCTGGCGCGCCAGTTGCGTAATGCCATAGACTCTAACGTCCCTGGTTGATTCTGGTAAAAGGCGCCTGGATGACCCTTTGCCGATTTGACGCCATGGGTAAATCCTCATATACTTAACCCTGCGCGGTGGGGAGGTTGTGCGCCGTGTCGTAAAATCATTCCAAGTCAAAAAGCGAGGTAACTATGAAGGATAAGATCAGAATCGGGGTCATCGGGGTTGGTCAAATTGGCAAGCATCACTTGAACAACTACCAGAAAGTGGCTGGGGCGGATGTGGCGGCGATTGCCGATATCAACGCCGATGAGCTGCAGCGGGTGGCAGAGAATTACAAAATTGCCGATACCTATACCAATTTTCGCGACCTGCTCAAGCGGGACGACATCGAAGCCGTGGATGTGTGCCTGCACAATAACCTACACATGCCCGTGACGGTGGCGGCATTGCAAGCCGGCAAGCACGTTTACTGCGAAAAGCCCATGGCAGGCTCGTACATCGACGCCGAGAAAATGTACCAGACGGCGCAGGAGACCGGCAGGAAACTCTCGATTCAGCTCAGCACGCTGTTTGCCGATGAAACCAAGGCGGCAAAGTGGATGATCGACCAGGGGCTGCTGGGTCGGGTGTACCATGCCCGCTCGACGGGCTTTCGGCGCCGCGGGCGACCGTACGTGGACGGTTATGGCACGGCGCAGTTCGTGCAGAAACGCAACGCCGCCGGCGGCGCTCTCTATGACATGGGCGTCTATCATATCGCCCGCATGCTCTACCTCATCGGCAATCCCGATGTGTTGCGTATTTCGGGCAAGACCTACCAGGAAACGGATATGGACCCCCGCCGCCGCGAGTTGAGCGGTTACGATGTCGAGGAGCTGGGCTTGGGATTCGTCAAGTTCACCCAGGGCATCACCATGGATATCATCGAATCCTGGGCAATTCACCTGGATAATTTCGAGGGTTCCAGCGTGGTCGGTTCTCAGGGAGGCTTGCGCCTGAACCCATTCGGCTTCTTCTACAGCCTGGGCGACCTGGATATCAATGCCACGGCTGAGATGGGCGGCTTCAATTGGCGGCAACACACGCTGCGCGATAACCCTGACGCCTATGACAGCGCCCAACACCATTGGGTGGCTGCCCTGCAGGGACGCGTGCCGCTGTTGCCCACTGCTGAGCTGGCGTTGAATACGATGCTCATCTCCGAGGGCATTTACCTCTCAGACAAGCTCGGGCGCGAGGTCGCCGCTGAAGAGGTCAGGGCGTCTTCGCAGTCGACGGCGGTGGCAGTCTGATTCCTGACCTGTCGCCGGTAACCTGGAGGCGGATGGACGCCGCAGGCTTGGAACGGCGTGTTCGAATCGTTCAACCATGGCAGACACGTTCTTCCGCCTCTTGAATCATCAAACCTAACTTACTAAATGGAGAAAAAATGAACATCTCGATTGCTTCTTATTCCTTTCATGGCTTGCTGGCTGAAGGCAAGATGGATTTATTTGGGTACCTGGAAAGCTGCCGTTACCGCTATCAGGTGCGCACGGCGGACATTTGGAATGGCAGTTGGTTCAGCACGGATGACGACTTCCTGGCAAAGCTCAAGGAAGGTCTCCAGGAGCGCGAGCTGGAGCTGGTCAACCTGTGCGTGGATGGTCCGCATCTCTGGGAAGATGACCCTGCCGTGCGCGAGCAGCACCACCAGGAGTTCTTGAAGTATATGCACGCCGCCGAGGTGCTGGGCGCCCGCACCGTCCGGGTGGACGCCGGCGGGAGAGGCGACACTTATACCAACGAACAGATGGATTGGATTGTCAGGCTCTACCGCGAGTACGCCCAACGCGCCTACGATAATGGCTACAAGGTTGGTCCTGAAAATCACTGGGGCGCCGAGGCGATTCCGGAGAACATGAAGCGCATCTGTGAGGCGGTGAATCACCCGGGCTTTGGCATGCTGTTGCACTTCCGCGGCAACGAGGGAGATGCCCTCATGGCGCCGTGGGCGATGCACACCCACATTTCCTGGGATATTGCCGAAAATCACCTGGAAGAAAGCATCCGCATCTTGCAAAAGGTGGGCTACAAGGGCGCCTGGAGCGTGGAGCACCATTCTGGCAAGAACGAGTACGCCATGGTTGCCATCCAGTATGCCAAAGTGCGCAACGCTGTGGCGCAGTTGGTGGGGTGGTAATGGGTATATGGCAAATCAGTTAGATGCTGAAACTATCCTGGCGCTGCAAAAGCGCTGGGAGCGCATTCGCGTTGCCAACCTGTACGACGCCCTCGATCAGATGGGCTATTACAACCAGTGCCTCGACCTGGGCATCCGCCCGCTCTTTCCGCGCCGCCGGTTAGCAGGCATGGCGGTTACCGTGCGCGGCGTGCGCGACCCGCTGGACTACCACGCGCTGAGCAAACAGGGCAAGGAGCCGCCGCCGGCGCAGACTACCGCCAGCCTGAACAGCGTGCTCTTCCCCGGCGCGGTGGTCGTGGTGGATGGCGGCGGCGAAGTTTTCACCGGCAAGTTCGGTGAAATGACCTCATGGAACCTGAAGCAGCGCGGCGCCAAGGGCATCGTGATTGACGGCTACATCCGCGATTGGCTCGGTTTGGAGGTCATCCCCGATTACACGCCCTGCGCGCGGGGCACCTCGCCCATCGAGTCCGCCCGGCGCTGGCGCATCATCGCCGTCAACCTGCCCATTGCCATGCCCGGAACCCTCACCAGCCAGGTGGCGGTCAATCCAGGCGACTGGGTGGTGGCGGAGGCAGATGGCGTCATCATCGTGCCGCAGGAGATCGCCGATGAAGCCCTGGTGAAAGCCGAGGAAATCGAGCGGCGGGAGGAAGGCATGCGCCAGGACCTGGCAGCCGGCATGTCCTTCGATGAGGCGTATCAAAAGTGGGGACGCGCGTGAAGCGCTGACTTTTGAGTCGCATTTCGATTATTGTCCCTGATTTATTTATTGTGAGGCGCGCTGGTGTGGGATAAATTGCGGCGTTCTTACGGCTACCTGCGCCCTTATTGGAAGCTGGTCGCCGGCACTTACCTGAGCATGACTGGCATCATGCTCTTCAATATGTTCACGCCGCAGGTCATCCGCTGGGTGATCGACAACGGCATTGCCGCCGGGCAGCTCCGGCTGTTGGGCTGGTCGGTGGCTGGGCTGCTTGGGTTGACGCTGCTCAAAGGGGTGCTCACCTACCTGGAAGGGAGATGGAGCGAGACCGCCTCGCAGAACGTGGCTTATGACTTACGCAATGAGATTCAGCGCAAGCTGACCCGGCTGTCCTTTTCCTTTCATGACCAGACGGAAACTGGCGAGCTGCTCTCGCGGGCAGTGCAGGATGTCGAGCGCATCCGTTTCTTGACCGGCCGCGCCTCGCTGCGCGTGCTGCAAGGGGTCTTTGTGCTGATTGGCACGGTAACGATGCTCTTCTGGATGGAGGCGCGGCTGGCGCTTTTGGTGACCGCCTCGATGCCGCTCCTGGTGTACCAGGCGCTGTATTTTGGGCGGCGCTTTCGACCGCTCTCGCTGCGCATCCAGAAGCAGTTGGCGGTTTTGACCACGCAGGTGGAGCAGAATTTGCGCGGCAGCCAGGTGGTGAAAGCCTTTGCGCAAGAAGAAGCTGAAATCGAGCGTTTCGAGCGGGAGAACGATCGCTGGTTCGAACTTTCTGCCGAGGGCGCCCGCCTGCAGGCGGTTCACATTCCGCTGCTGTTCTTGATCGCCAATATCGGCACTGTCTTTATCATCTGGTATGGCGGGCGGTTGGTGATTCAGAGCGAGTTTACGCTGGGTGAGCTGGTGGCTTTCACCGCTTACCTTTCCCAGCTCATCGAACCGGTGCGCCGGCTGGGGATGATCATCCCGGCGATAGCCATCGCGGCTTCGTCTGCCGAGCGCATCTTCGAAATCCTGGATACGCTCCCCGATGTCCAGGATGCGCCGGATGCCTACCCCTTGCCGCCGGTCAAGGGGTTGGTGCGCTTCGAAGGGGTTTCGTTTGGGTACAGCCAGCGCCAGGTCCTGAAGGATATTACATTCGAGGCGCAGCCCGGCGAGGTGGTGGCGCTCCTGGGTCCTACCGGCTCCGGCAAGTCCACCATCGTCAGCCTGCTGCCGCGCTTTTATGATCCCACCGCCGGGCGCATCACCATCGATGGGCATGATATCCGCCGTGTGACGCTGAACTCGCTGCGCAACCAGATTGGCATCGTCATGCAGGAGGCGACGCTTTTTGGCGGCACGGTGCGTGAGAACATTGCCTTTGGCAAGCCCGGCGCCGCAGAGGAGGAGATCATTGCCGCAGCCCAGGCAGCGCAGGCGCATGAGTTCATCATCCAGATGGAGCAGGGCTACGAGACGCGCATCGGCGAGCGCGGGGTGATGCTCTCCGGCGGGCAGAGGCAGCGCCTGGCGATTGCCCGCGCCATCCTGATGAACCCGCGCCTGCTCATCCTGGATGACGCCACCTCGTCGGTCGATACCGAGACCGAGCACCTCATCCAGTTGGCGTTCCAGCAGTTGATGCAGGGCAGGACGACCTTTGTCATCGCCCACCGGCTGAGCACGGTCAAGCGGGCTGACCTGATTCTGGTGCTGGATGGCGGCAGCATTGCGGCGCGCGGCGCGCACGCCGAACTGCTGCAAACATCGCCGCTTTACGCCGAAATCTACCAGCGCCAGCTCAAGTGGCAGGAAGCGCAACCGGTCAATCAAGTAAATGGCGCAGCCAGCGACGGCAATTCCCTTCCACCTCCCCCCGGCAGGCGTTGAAAATGGACAGCCCCAGCCCTGCCACGACGGTTGCGCCGCTTCTGAATCATGTCCTGAGTGCGGTAGAATCAACGTAGAGCGGTTTACATGGAGTTTGCTATCCTCATTTACCTCACCCTCATTGCAGCAGGCGGCTGTTATCCCGTGCAGCGGCAGATTGCGGCTTGCCCTGGCGGAGGGCGAAAGGGAGCTTTGAAAGCATGAGCTTCTCGATCGGTTCGGTATCGGCAGGGATGGGTCCCCGCCATGCGCTGGAGGACTTTGGCGGCAAGGAACAGGCTGGCGCAGCTTTCAATCGCCGGGTGGTCGTGCGCATGTTGGCGTACCTGCGTCCGTTCTGGCGGCAGATGCTCGCCGCTTTCCTGCTCATGCTGCTGGAATCGGGGTTGACGCTGCTCATGCCTTTCCTGCTCAAGGAAGCCATTGACCGTTACATTGCCCAGGGCGACCTGACCGGTTTGACCCGCATTGCGCTGGGGATTGCAGCGGCTTTTGTTGGCTTGTACCTGACCTCCGGCGGTCAGCGTTACCTGCTTTCGTGGGTGGGGCAGCGCGTGCTGGCTGACCTGCGCAGCCGGCTCTTTCGTCACCTGCAGGAGCTTCCCCTGGGGTATCACGACACTCATATCGTCGGCGTGACCGTCTCGCGGGTGATCAACGACGTGGCGGAAATCAACGAGCTGCTTTCACAGGGCGTCATTACCCTGCTGGGCGACCTGCTCGTCCTGCTGGGCATCATTGTCATCATGATCACGATGAGCCCGCAGCTTGCGCTGCTCACCTTCATCATCCTGCCTTTGATCTTTCTAGTCACCTACCTGTTCTCCTGGCAGGCGCGTTCAGCCTTTCGCGAGACTCGCTCGCGGGTGGCGGCGGTGGTGGGCGACCTGGCGGAGGACATCAGCGGGATGCGCGCCATCCAGGCGTTTGCCCAAGAAACCACCGCGCAGCGCCGCTTCCAGCAGGTCAATATCGCCAACCGCGATGCTTACATCAATGCCATGTCCTTATCCTTCATCTTCCTGCCGTCGGTCGAATTCCTGGGGATGCTGGCGACCTGTGTGGTGCTGTTCTTTGGCGGCAGGATGGTGGTTGAGGGGCAGGTGACGCTGGGCGTGATGGTTGCCTTCCTGTCCTATGTGACCCGCTTCTTCCAGCCGGTGCAGGAGCTGAGCCGCCTGTACACCACGCTGCAATCGGCGATGGCGGGCGGTGAACAGGTGTTGAACCTGCTGGATACCCCCTCCAGCATCTCCGACCTGCCCGATGCAATTGAAATGCCCCCCATTCGGGGAAGAATCGAGTTCGACCATGTCAGTTTCCGCTACCGCCCCGAAGCGCCCGAAGCGCTGCATGAGGTGAGCTTTACCATCGAGCCGGGTCAGACGGCGGCGCTGGTGGGACCGACCGGCGCCGGCAAGAGTTCGATTGCCAATCTCATCGGGCGCTTCTACGAGGCGAGCGCCGGCGTTGTGCGCATCGACGGCATCGATGTGCGCCAGGTCAGGCAGGCTTCGCTGCGCCGCCAGGTGTGCGTGGTGCGCCAGGAGCCTTTCCTGTTCTCGCGGACGATTGCCGAGAACATTCGCTTTGGCAACCCGTCCGCTTCGGATGATGCCGTCGAGCAGGCGGCGCGGCTGGCAAACGCTCACGACTTCATCCTGGCGCTGCCCGAGGGCTATCAGACGCGCGTGCTGGAAGGCGGGGTGAACCTTTCGCTGGGGCAGAGGCAGTTGCTTTGCATCGCCCGCGCCATCCTGGTGGACCCCCGCATCCTCATCCTGGATGAAGCCACCGCTAACATCGATACCGTCACCGAGGCGCTCATCCAGCAGGCGTTGGAACGGCTGCTGCAAAACCGCACCGCGCTGGTCATTGCCCACCGCTTGAGCACGGTGCGCCGCGCCGATTGGATTTTCGTCCTCGATGGCGGGCGCATCGTCGAACAGGGGACGCACGCCGACCTGCTCGCCCGCGGCGGCTTGTACTACAACCTGCACGAAAAGCAGTTCGTGGACGACCGGTGAGCGCCTCGAGGGCTGACGATGGCTTCTGAAAAGGATGTGTTTGCCGCTTTTGGCGAAGCCCTGCGCCTGGCGCAGGCGATGGAAGCCGGCATGCAGATTTTCTATTGGCTGGATAAGACGCTGCCCGGCGCCCCTGCCGGCAAGCCCCCCCGCATCGACTTCATGGCAGAACCGTTGACCGAGCTGAATATGAACAGCCTGGGCGGTTATGTGCGCCAGTTCCGCCGCGAGCTGCTGGAGGAGGGCGCGGTGGACCTGCAGACGCGGGCGGTGATGCGCCAGTTGGAACAGGCGGCGGCAGACCGCAACCTGCTGGTGCATTCGTACTGGTGGGACCGGGCGCAGCTTTTTACGTCGCCGCAGGGGCGCGCTGACATGCTGGACGAGCTGAGCGGGGTGATCGCCAGGTTCCGCTATTGCAACGAGGTGGTTCGCCAGCTCGTTTTGCTCTGCCTCGAGAATTACGGCTTCACGCCCGAGCAGTTCACCGCGCCTGAGTTTCAAAGCTACCTGGCGATGCACAAGCAAGATAAATAATTAAAGATAACACCAATATATTTTGTTATTCATCAAAATATTTGACAAAATTTCAAAATTGTGTTATGCTTTCGAAGACGAAAGAGATTTCATCTTCGTTTTGTGTTTTTATAGAGCCATGAGACGATCGAAAAGAGGATAAACGATGACAAATATCCCGCAGAAATGTCCCAGTTGTTCCGCACCGCTCACTGTCACTCAGCTCACCTGCACCGCCTGCGGAACGGGTGTGGTGGGGCGCTTCGAGCTATCTCCTTTTTTCAAGCTTTCTGCCGAATCGTTGAAGTTCCTGGAATCCTTCATTCGCAACCGGGGCAACGTCAAGGAGATGGAGCGCGAGACCGGAGAATCCTATTGGGCGATACGTCGGCGGTTGGACGAGGTGATTGCAGAGCTGGGGTTCGAAGCTCCTGCTGCGCCTTCTCCTCCTGGACTCCGCCAGGAAATACTCACCCGCTTGAGAAATGGTGAGATCGACGTTCAGGAAGCCACGCGCTTGTTGAGCCAGATAGGTAGAAAAGGCAGGTGAACCCATGAATTTCATTACCAGGTTATTTACCCGTTCGAAGGAGTTAATAGAGAATCAGGAGGAACCTATGGAACCATTCAATGAACGCAGGATGATATTAGAGATGATCGCCGAGGGGAAGATCAGCGCCGCAGAAGGGGAGCAGTTACTGAGGGCTTTGGAGGAAAGCTTTGCAGAAGAGGAATTCGGATTACCTGAAGCGGAGCCGGTCAACGCTCCTGCCTCAGCCGTATTACCCGCCTCGGGTCAGGGTTTCCCCGCTGTCTTGCCAGCGCTTGCGCCGCAGCCGCGTTCGCGAGCGGAGATGATGGAGGCGCTGGTAGATGCCCTGCGCGAGGCAGGCGTCGAAGAACTGACCATTAGCGATCTGCAAGAACTAATGATGCGCAATGTCACTGCCGAGTACGTGCGCGAGCTGCGCGCCTTGGGCATCGCCCCGGGTGATCTGGGCGATTGGCTGGAACTGCGCGAGCACAATATCACCCCTTTGTATGTGCGCGAGCTGCGTACCCTGGGGATCAAGGGGCTGGACGCCGATGCGCTGATCGAATTGAGCGAGAGCAACGTCTCCCCCAAATTCATCGCCGAGTTGCAAACGTTGGGGTTGGATGAACTCAGCATCGATGATCTGGTGGAGCTGAGCAATCATGGAATTTCTCCCAGATATATCGCCGAGCTGCGCAGCCTGGGGCTGGAGGACCTGGATGTGGATGAGTTGATTGAGCTGGGCAATCATGATGTCTCGCCGAAGTTCATCGCTGAAATCCGCGCTTTGGGGTTGGCGGACCTGGAGGTGGATGAATTGATCGAGTTGAGCAACCATGAGGTTTCGCCACAATACATCAAGAGTATGCGCGCGCTGGGTTTGGAAGACCTGGATTACGAACAGCTCATCGAGCTGAGCAGCAATGATGTATCGCCGCGTTATGCCGCCGAGGTGATCGAGGCTGCTGGGAAGCCATTCAGCGCCGAAGAGCTGATAGAGTTGCGCCAAAATGACGTTTCGCCGAAGTTCTTGCGCGAGTTGCGCGAACAGGGCTTGCTGGAGACTCTGGCATTCGATGAGCTGATTGAAATGGCAGAGGCGCATGTGCCTGCAAGGCTGCTGAAGAAATTGAAGCGCTAACCCCAGCCGTTAACAGGCTCGCAGGAAGTCACTCAGCCATTTTGACGGGCAGCAAAAGCGGCTGGGTGATTTTCTTTTGCGCGGTTCGCAGATTTGCCTGGCGAAATCATCGTTCTATGGTAGAATTCACCGCGCTACACTTGCCTCCCAGGGGAGGTGCCAGAGTGGTCGAATGGGGCCGCCTGCTAAGCGGTTGCTGGGGCAATAAACCTCAGCCGCAGGTTCGAATCCTGTCCTCCCCGCCAGCCTTGACGTCCGCCTGAAAGGCGGGCGTCCCGTTTAAGTTGCCGCAGCCTGCTGGTCCTCCACCGCCTTGCGGGCAGCCGAAAAGTTGGGGCAAGAGATCTTTCTCACAAATCCCGTTCTGGTATAAAATAAACCAAAACCCCGCTGTTGATTCCAGCGAGGCTTGTTATGCTGCGCGGCGACGGCGCTGATAGAACAATCTTACCAACAGACGATTTGAAAACCGGAGGCTGAATGGCAAACAAAACCACCAACGGCGCAACCTTAGGCTTCGAGAAGGAACTTTGGTCCGCCGCCGATACGCTGCGCGGCAGCATGGACGCCGCCGAGTACAAGCACGTGGTGTTGGGGCTGATTTTCCTGAAGTACATCTCCGATGCCTTCGAGGAGACACACGCCCGCCTGGAAGCTGAACGCGACCAGGGCGCCGACCCCGAAGACCCCGACGAATACCGCGCCCTCAACATCTTCTGGGTGCCGCCGGTAGCGCGCTGGGCGCAGATTCAGGCTCAGGCGCGGCAGCCCATCATCGGTCAGGCGGTGGACGGCGCCATGAGCGCTATCGAGGGCGATAACCCGGCGCTGAAGGGCGTCCTGCCTAAAGACTACGCCCGCCCCGCCCTCGACAAACAGCGGCTGGGGCAGTTGATTGACCTCATCACCAACATCCGTGTGGGCGACGAGGCGGCGCGCGACAAGGACATCCTGGGGCGCATTTACGAGTACTTTCTTTCGCAGTTCGCCAGCGCGGAGGGCAAAAAGGGCGGCGAGTTCTACACCCCGCGCTGCGTGGTCAAACTGCTGGTCGAGATGATCGAACCCTATCGCGGCCGAGTCTACGACCCCTGCTGCGGCTCCGGCGGGATGTTCGTCCAGTCTATGGATTTCATCCGCGCCCACGCCACCGGCAACGGCAATGGCGGCCGCGCCCGCGCCGATATTTCCATCTACGGTCAGGAATCGAACTACAACACCTGGCGGCTGTGTAAGATGAACCTGGCGATTCGCGGCATCGAAGGACAGATTGCCCAGGGCGACACGTTCCACGACGACCGCTTCCCCGACCTGAAAGCCGATTACATCCTCGCCAACCCGCCCTTCAACGTCTCGGATTGGGGCGGCGAGCGCCTGCGGCAGGACAAACGCTGGCAGTACGGCATCCCCCCGGCGGGCAACGCCAACTTTGCCTGGGTGCAACACATCATCCATCACCTGGCGCCCAGAGGCGTGGCTGGTTTCGTGCTGGCGAACGGCTCGATGTCGTCCAACCAGTCCGGCGAGGGCGAGATCCGCCGCGCCATCCTCGAGGCTGACCTGGTGGACTGCATGGCGGCACTGCCGGGGCAGCTCTTTTACTCCACGCAAATCCCCGCCTGCCTGTGGTTCCTGCGGCGCGACCGCCCCCGCAAAGGGGAGGTGCTCTTTATCGATGCCCGCCAGATGGGACGCATGGTGGACCGCACGCACCGCGAACTGACCGACGAGGACATCCGCCGCATCGCCGACACCTACCACGCCTGGCGCGGGGGCGCGTCGCCGAACCGCCCCTACGCCGACGCGCCGGGCTTTTGCAAATCGGCGACGCTGGAGGAAATCCGCAGGCACAACTACGTGCTGACGCCGGGGCGCTATGTGGGCGCGGCGCAGCAGGAGGAAGACGCCGAACCTTTCGAAGTGAAGATAGCGCGCCTGACAGAAGAATGGCGCGCCCTGCGCGAAGAAGCGCAGCGCCTGGATGAGGCGATCGAGGCAAATTTGCGCCGATTATCTTATTAAACGATTCGGCGCTTTTGTTTAATAAGCGGATGCGTTATTTAACGAACGCTAGATAAGGAGCGCAGATTTGGAAGTTACAACAACGGAACTCGGTTAATGCCAGGCAGAAGGACGTCGTAAAATAATGCCGTCTTTGACAACTTCATCAGGAAACAGACTTTTGACTAATTCAATATGCCCGATATGCAAAACCCCCGTAGATACCTTTTTGAGCGCCTGCGAAAAACGCCCTGGCGGAAAAATCGAAATTACCCTCTTGGCGGGGAAGAGTTGTCGAACCGTACGAACCGGACTGACCAGATCGCTGTCTGCCGAAATGAGCAAGGCAATGTCGAAACGGTCTTGAAAAGCATCTTTCAAAAGTTCTACAGAGATGTTGACATCCGTCATCTTCTCATGAAAGGTGTGATAGGTGTATCCACACTGGCGGCAGGTAATGGAATCAGCAAGAAAATGGCCGTAGAAGAAAGAAAAATTGGGGAGTGTTTGCAATGCATCCAGAAAGACCTGTTGTCGGCGGCGTTTGTCGTCGGGGTGCTTTACAATGGCAGTGAAATACTTGGTTTCCACCAATGTTTGACCTTGTTTGAGAAATTGTTCCGCCAGTTTTTGGAGATTGAGCCAGTAAAACCGCTTCCACCCTTTCTCGCGCAGACCAAAGTACAGGTTATAGCCATCTATGTACGCAATGACTCGTTCCATGTTTACGCTCCCACTTTTTAAGGGACAGCCCGCCGTGTGTGGCGGGCGTCTGCCTGGAGATGCTATCTCCAGGGGGGTACACTCTTATTATAAGGCATTTTTATTGCCTGTCAATAGCGCCGCCCGGCCGCGTCTGACGGCGGAACGGGGAGCGCAGTTCGCGGAGAGCGCGCGGCTGGAAGCGCAGATTCGGGAGAGTTTGAAGAAGGTGACGTATGGGCTGGCAAAGTAGATTCTTCCGTGATTGTGCAGACCTTATAAGAGATACTATACAGCCAGATGAAATGCCAGGGTTGCCCTATATAGGGTTGGAGCATATTTCACAAGGACAGTTGTCTCTGTTGGGGTATGGCAAATCTGAAGACGTGGTTAGCCCTAAATCGAAGTTCCGCGAGGGAGATATTTTATTTGGCAAATTGCGTCCCTACTTTCGCAAGGTAATCCTTGCTCCTTTTGATGGGGTGTGTTCTACAGACATTTGGGTTGTCCGTGCCAAAACGGATATTGACCAGAAATATCTTTTTTATTGGATGGCATCTGAAGATTTTATTGAGGTAGTAAGCCGAGCATCAGAAGGGACAAAAATGCCACGCGCTCAGTGGGAGTTTGCAACAAGAATACAACAGAAAGTTCCTCCCCTCCCCGAACAGCGCGCCATCGCCGCCGTGCTCGGCGCGCTGGACGACAAAATCGAACTCAACCGCCGCATGAACCGCACCCTCGAAGCCATCGCCCAGGCGGTGTTTCGGCGCTGGTTTGTGGAGAATGAGGAGGCGGAGGGGTGGGAGGTGGTAAAAATAAAGGATATTTGTAAAAAGATTGAAAACGGCGGAACGCCCCGTCGTGACCGACCAGAATATTGGGAGCCTGGAACTATTCCTTGGTTGACATCAGCAGAAGTTAGACAAGAAATTATTGTTGCAACTGAAAACAAGATTTCAGAAGAAGGCTTCAAAAACAGCAGTGCAAAAATGTGGAACAGAGGAACCACAGTTGTTGCACTCTATGGTGCTACCGCTGGCAAAGTATCGTTTATTGCACAGGAACTTTGTGCCAACCAAGCGTGTTGTGGCCTTGTTCCAGATAATGGTTTGCAATATTTTGTTTATCTAACGCTATCCTCCGCTGAAAACTTGCTTTCGCTACAAGCAAGAGGGTCAGCACAACAGAACTTAAGCCAGCAGATTGTTGCAGATTTTTCAATCAGAAAACCGGATAAAAAGAGATTGGACGAATTCAACTATATTGTCATGCCTCTGTTTGAGAAATGGATTGCCAATCTCAAAGAATCCCGCACGCTGGCGGCGCTGCGCGATGCGCTGCTGCCCCGTCTGATGCGCGGGGAGGCGAGGGTGCGGCTGTTAGATGGGTAGGGCGCAGCGCGGTTGCGCCCCAAGGAGGACGGCAGATTGAAATTCGATTCACAAAAGCGCCATCGCCGATCCATTCGCCTGAAGGGATACGATTACACCCAGCCGGGCGCATATTTCGTCACGCTCGTCACCTACGATCGCGTTCCTTTGTTTGGCGAAATTGTCAACGGCGAAATGCAATTGAATCCGTTGGGCGAAATCGCCCGCGCCGAATGGTTTCAAACCGCCGTCATACGTCCGTATGTGGTATTGCATCCCGATGAATTCGTGGCGATGCCCAATCACGTGCATGGGATTATATGGATTGTGGACGATACAGTCGGGGCGCAGCGCCGCTGCGCCCCGACTGACCGCGCCGTCGGCGGCGCAACGCCCACGAACGTCATCCCCGGTTCGTTGGGCGCCATCGTCCGATCGTTCAAATCCGCTACCACCAAACGCATCAATGTCCTGCGCGGCGCATCGGGCGATTCCATCTGGCAACGCAATTATTACGAACACATCATCCGCAGCGAACGCGCCTTGAACGCCATCCGACGATACATCCTGAACAACCCCGCGAAGTGGACGAAAGACGCCGAATACCTGGAGATGACTCCATGACCCTGCTTGCCGAATCCGATGTCGAATCCGCCGCGCTTGCCTGGCTGGAAGCGCTGGGCTGGGCGGTCAAACATGGCGACGAAATTGCCCCGCAGGGGGCGCAGCAGCGTTACGCCTCTGCAGACGAACGCCGCGACTTCAGCCAGGTGATGTTGGAACGCCGCCTGCGCGACGCCCTGGCTGCCCTCAACCCCAGCCTGCCGCCCGAAGCCCTGGAGGACGCCTTCCGCCGCCTCTCCCAGCCGGAGGGCGCCGATCTGCCCGCCCGCAACCGCGCCTTCCACCGCATGCTCACCGAGGGCGTGACGGTCGAATACCGCGCCGCCGACGGCGGCATCCGCGGCGCGCAGGCTCAGGTGATTGACTTCGAGCATCCGTTCAACAACGACTGGCTTGCCGTCAACCAGTTTGCGGTGGTGGAAAACCGTCACTCGCGCCGCCCCGACGTGGCGCTGTTCGTCAACGGCATGCCGCTGGCGCTCATCGAACTCAAAAACCCCGCCGATGAAAACGCCGACATCTGGAAAGCCTACCAACAACTTCAAACCTACCGCGCCGAATTGCCCACGCTCTTTGCCTGCAACGAAATGCTGGTCATCTCCGATGGGTTGGAGGCGCGCCTGGGCGTGCTGGACGCCGGGCGGGAATGGTTCAAGCCCTGGCGCACCATCACCGGCGCAGACTTCTACCCGCCCATTGGCGCAACTGCTCCAGAAGGAACGCTGCGCCCGCCCGAGTTGCAGGTCTTGCTGGAGGGCGTCTTCGAGCCGGGACGTTTTCTCGACCTGCTGCGGCATTTCATCGTCTTTGAAGAGGATCGTTCCCGCCTGACGAAGAAAATCGCCGGCTACCACCAGTTCCACGCCGTGCGGGTTGCCGTCGAGGAGACGCTGCGCGCCGCGAACCTGGGAGATGCCGTGCGCGAACCGCCGCCGGGTTACCTGGCGCGCCGTCAACCGGGCGGTCAGGTGGGCGACCGCCGCGTCGGCGTCATCTGGCATACCCAGGGCAGCGGCAAGAGCCTGACGATGGTCTTTTACGCCGGGCGCATCATTCGCGAACTGGCAATGAGCAACCCAACGGTCGTCGTCCTGACCGACCGCAACGACCTGGACGACCAGTTGTTTGGCACTTTTGCCCGCTGCCAGGAACTGCTGCGTCAGCCGCCGGCGCAGGCTGAAAGCCGCGCCCACTTGCGGCAATTGCTCAACGTCCAGGCTGGAGGCGTGGTCTTTACCACCATTCAGAAGTTCTTTCCCGAAGAAAAGGGCGACCGCCATCCCCTGCTTTCCGAGCGGCGTAACATCGTGGTCATTGCCGATGAGGCGCATCGCAGCCAGTATGACTTTCTTGATGGCTTCGCCCGGCACATGCGCGACGCCCTGCCCAACGCCTCCTTCATCGCCTTCACCGGCACGCCCATCGAACTGGCTGACAAGAACACCCGCGCCGTCTTCGGCGACTACATCAGCATCTACGACATCCAGCGCGCTGTGGAAGACGGCGCTACCGTACCGATTTACTACGAAAGCCGCCTGGCGCAACTTGCCCTGCCTGAAGAACTCAAGCCCAGGATTGACGAGGAATTCGAGGAAGTGACCGAGGGCGAGGAAATCGAACGCAAGGAACGCCTCAAGACCAAATGGGCGCAACTGGAGGCAATTGTCGGCGCGCCGCGGCGGCTGGAATTGCTCGCCCAGGACATCGTTACCCACTTCGAGCAGCGCCTGGAGACGCTGGAAGGCAAGGGCATGATTGTCTGCATGAGCCGCCGCATCGCTGTGGAACTCTACCGTGAGATCGTCCGCCTGCGCCCGGAATGGGAGGACCCGGACGATGAGCGCGGCAAGCTCAAAATCGTGATGACCGGTTCCGCCGCCGACCCCGCCGACTGGCAGGCGCACATCCGCGACAAGCGCCGCCGCGAGGCGCTCGCCAACCGCTTCCGCGACCCGAACGACCCCTTCAAACTGGTCATCGTCCGCGACATGTGGCTGACCGGCTTCGACGCCCCCAGCCTGCACACCCTCTATCTGGACAAGCCCATGCGCGCTCACGAGCTGATGCAAGCCATTGCCCGCGTCAACCGCGTCTTTCGCGATAAACCCGGCGGTTTGGTGGTGGATTACCTGGGCATGGCGCACGAACTCAAGGCTGCCCTGGCGGTCTACACCGAAAGCGGGGGGCGCGGCAGCACCGCCCTGCCGCAGGACGAAGCCGTGCGCCTGATGCAGGAAAAATACGAAATTTGCCGCGCCCTGTTCTACGGCTTCGATTACTCATCCTGGCTGACCGGTCAGCCGCGTGACCGCCTGAACCTGCTCCCCGCTGCGCTGGAACACATCCTGGCGCAGGAGAACGGCCAGGAACGCCTGGTGCAGGCGGCGCGCGACCTTTCGCGCGCCTTTGCCCTTGCCGTCCCGCACCAGGCAGCGCTGCGTATTCGGGACGAGGTCGCCTTCTTCCAGAGCGTGCAAGCCGCCCTCACCAAGCGCACCCCCTCCGAAGGCCGCCCACCCGAAGACCTCGACCATGCCGTGCGACAAATTCTGGCGCAAGCCATCACCCCGGCGGGCGTGCTGGATATTTTCACCGCCGCGGGACTGACGCGGCCTGATATTTCCATTCTGTCTGAAGAATTCCTGGCAGAGATGCGCGGCTTGCCGCACAAGAACCTGGCTATCGAAGCTCTGCAGCGCCTGCTGAAGGGTGAAATCAACCGCCTGCGCCGCAAGAACCTGGTGCTGGGGCGCGCCTTTTCGGAATTGTTGGAACAGACCCTGCGCCGCTACCAGAACCGCGCCATCGAAGCCGCCCAGGTCATAGAGGAACTCATCGCCCTTGCCCAGGACATGCGCGCCGCCAATGCCCGCGGCGAGCGTCTCGGCCTCTCGGAAGAGGAACTGGCTTTCTATGACGCCCTGGAAACGAACGACAGCGCCGTCGCCGTGCTGGGCGATGACACGCTGCGGACGATTGCCCGCGAACTGGTGCAGGCGGTGCGCAACAACATCAGCATAGACTGGACTCTGCGCGAGACCGTCCGCGCCCAATTGCGCGTCATCGTCAAGCGCATCCTGCGCAAACACGGCTATCCCCCCGACAAGCAGGAAAAAGCCACCCAAACCGTCCTGGAGCAAGCCGCCCTGCTCACCGAAGAATGGGTGAGCGTATAACCTTTCTCGAAAGGAGCCTCTCATGGAAACTCAACTCCCCGCCCCAGCCTTGTCATCCCGCCTTGGCTTGGCGCCGTTCCGCCTGCTGGCAACGGCGGCGGTCGTTTTCTTGTTGTCTGGCTTGCTGGCTGCGCTGGATGTGATCATGCCCTGGCGGGAGGCTGCTGCCAGCGGCATGCCGGTCACCCAGCAAATCGTCCTGCGCCGCTTGTTGAAGCGCAAATCCATCGCCTTGAGCGTTGCCGTGATTGCCTTCGGCTTGGCAATCTCGACGCTCGGGGCGGCTTTGACCGTCCTGCTTTGGAAAGCATCCTGAAAGGAGCGTATCCCATGTCCCGTTGGAGACCCAGAAAGACGACCATCATCGGAGCCGGCGCAGTGGGCTCCACCTTTGCCTATGCCCTGGCGCAAAGCGGGGTGGTGGATGAGATCGCCATCCTCGACCAGAACCAAAACCTCGCCAGGGGGCAGGTGTTGGACCTGGCGCATGGCTTGCCCTTTTATCCCAACGTCCAAATCAACGTTGCCACCCCTGCCGATTACGCCGATTCGCACGTCATCGTCATCACCGCCGGTTCCAAGCAGCAGCCCGGCGAGAGCCGCCTGAACCTGCTCCAGCGCAACGCGCAGATCGTCGAAAACATCGTGGACGAGATCAAGGCGCAGGACTCGCCGGCGGTGATCGTGGTGGTGACCAACCCGGTGGATGTGCTCACCTACGTGGCGCAGCGGCGCGCCGGCTGGGCGCGCGGCAGGGTGATCGGCTCGGGCACCGTGCTCGACAGCGCCCGCCTGCGTTACTTGCTCAGCCAGCGCTGCGGCGTGGACGTCCACAACGTGCATGCCTACGTTTTGGGCGAGCATGGCGACAGCGAGTTCGCCTCCTGGTCGATGACCCACGTGGCGGGCGTTCACTTTGACGAATATTGCCAGGTGTGCGGCGGATGTGAAGACTGGCGGCAGACGCGCCAGCGCATCGAGCAAGAGGTGCGCAATTCGGCTTACCACATCATCGATTACAAAGGCGCCACCTACTTCGCCGTCGGGCAGGCATTGGTGCGCATCGTCAGCGCCATCGTGCGCAACGAAAAGAGCGTGCTCACCGTTTCCACCATCCTGGAGGGGGAGTACGGGCTCAGCGACGTGTGCCTGGGCGTGCCGGCGCTCATCGGCGAAGCCGGCGTGGAGCTGGTGCTCGAGGCGCGCTTGCCGCCGGAGGAGCAAGCCGCCTTGAGGCGTTCTGCCGCCGTGCTGCAAAGCGCCATCGCCGAATTGAAGCGTTAGCGCTGCTCCGTCGAGGCGGCAGCGGAATGGGCGTATAATACCCTGTGAGCCGGTCGCCTGGCGCGGCGATGGCGGCTTTATTTCACTCGAGAGGGAGTCCTTATGTCTGAAATCAGCGAACAGTTCGTCAACCAGCATTCCCGCCCTTCGCAGCTCAAGATCACCGACCTGCGCGTGGTCAACCTCAAGGGGCTGCCCATGGACCTCTCGCTGGTGCGCATCGATACCAACCAGGGTCTTTCGGGGTATGGCGAGGTGCGCGATTGGGCGAGTCCCACCTATGCCCTGCTGCTCAAGAGCCGCATCCTGGGGGAAAACCCCTGCAACGTCGAAAAGATCTTCCGCAAGATCAAGCAGTTTGGGCATCACGCCCGCCAGGCTGGCGGAGTCTGTGGCATCGAGATGGCGTTGATGGACCTGGCAGGCAGAGCTTACGGCGTTCCGGCGTACATGCTGGCAGGCGGCAAGTTCCGCGATAAAATTCTGTGCTATTCGGATACCCATTCCGAATCCGACGCCCGCCAGATGGGATTGAGATTGAAGGAGCGCATGGAGCAGGGGTTCAAGTTCTTGAAGATGGACATCGGCATCGACCTGCTCAAGGGCGTCCCCGGGGCGCTGGCGGCGCCGCCGGGAATGCTGGAAACCGCGGAGGTGATGCACCCCTTTACCGGCATCCAGATCACCCAAAAGGGCATTGACTGGTTGTGCGAGTATGTGGGCGCGGTGCGCGAGGTGATTGGCTATGAGGCGCCGCTGGCTGCCGACCACTTTGGTCACCTGAACCTGGAGTCGTGCATCCGCCTGGGTCAGGCGCTCGACCAGTTTACCCTTGCCTGGTACGAGGACATGATTCCCTGGCAGTTTACCGAGATGTACGTGCGCCTCTCTCAGTCGGTGCGCACGCCCATCTGCACCGGCGAGGATATTTACCTGCGCGAGGGCTTCCGCCCGCTGCTGGAACGGCGGGCTGTGGCGGTCATCCACCCGGACCTGGCGACCTCGGGCGGCATCCTGGAGACAAAGCGGATTGGCGACCTGGCGCAGGAACACGGCGTAGCCATGGCAATGCACATGGCTGGCTCGCCGGTTGCCGCGCTGGCATCCGTCCACTGCGCCGCCGCAACTGAGAACTTTCTGGCGCTGGAAAATCACTCGGTGGATATCCCTGAGTGGAACGAGCTGGTCACCGGGCTGCCCAACCCCCTGATTCAGGATGGCTATATCCAGGTGCCCGAGGCGCCCGGCTTGGGCTTCGGCGAGCTGAACGAGGCGATGGTGCGCCGGTTCATCGACCCGCGCAGACCGGGCTATTTCGAGCCGACCGATGCCTGGGACCAGGAGCGCTCCTGGGACCGGCTGTGGAGTTGAGCGGGGAACTATGGCGTCATCCTGAGGTTTGTCGAGAGGACGATATGAAAAAGAAGGTTGTGTTTTGCTTCCTGGCGCTGTGGGCTTTGATTCTGCAGGCTGCCTGCGGCGCGCCCACGCCGGTGGTCGAACCGGCGGAAATCCGTTTCCTGCACACAAAGGTCGACAGCGCCTTCTACACCAGGGTGGCGGAGGAATTCAAGGCGGAATATCCGGAAATCACGGTGAACCTGACCCCGGTCGATTTTGTCTCTTTGAGCCAGGTGGATACGCTCAAGCCGGACTGCCTGGCGGCATCGTTGTTTGGCTTGGGGTCGCAGAGCGACATGTCCCAAAGGTTTATCAGCCTGGATGGGTTTCTGGAGCAGGAAAAGGCGCTGCCGCTCGAGGATTACTACCCCGGTCCGCTGAGCATGGCGACCTGGGAGGGCAAGACCTGGGCGATTCCGGCAGGGATGAATCTGGTCGTCATGTATTACAACCAGAACCTGTTCGACCGCGCCGGCATCCCCTACCCCAAGCCGGGCTGGACCTGGCAGGATTTTCTGAACGCCGCCATTGCCATCACGAATCAAGAAGCGGGCGTCTGGGGATTTGCGCCGTTGATGGATATCGTTGACCCGCTGATGTTCATCTTCCAGAACGGCGGCAACATCGTGGATGACCTGCAAAATCCTACCCGCGTCACGTTCAATGACCCGCTGACGGTGGAAGCTTTGGAATGGTATGCCAATCTGTTCCATGGTTACAAGGTAGCGCCCACCCAAAAAGATATCAGCAGCCAGGGAGCCATTTACCGGCTCATCTTCGGCGGAAACGTGGGCATGTGGAGCATGACGTTTGATCAGCGCGGCGGCGAATGGTCTGAGCGCAATTTCGAACCGCCCTTTGACGTGGGCATTGCGCCGCTGCCGCGTAACGCCCGCGCCGCCACCTATGGCGAGGTGTACGCCTACGCCATCACCGCTTCCAGCCCGTCTCCCGATGCCTGCTGGCGCTGGATCAACTTCTTAAGTTCACGGGTAAACCCGGCAAACCGTTTGGCGCCGGTGCGAAAATCGCTGGCAGAATCCAAAGATTATGAGCAGGTCGTCGGTTCTGAAGCGGCGGCGGCTGTCCGGGCGGCGATCGAGGCAGCCATCGTGCCGCCGTCGGTGGATCAGTTTGCTGCCTTCAGCCCCAGCTTCGAAGCCTTCGGCGTCGCGCTGGAGCGCCTGCTGGCGGGCGAGCTGAACGCGCAGGAAGCCATGGATTGGGCGCAGCAGCAGGCGGAAAAGTGAACTCTATCTGCCAGGCAATTGTGCCAGGGTGACTTGAGGGTAAAGCGCCTGGACGGTCTGCCATTCACATTCGGCGGTGCGCCGGGTGAGCACGGTCGCCGCTCCTGCCGCGGCTGACCAGCGAAGCGCCTCGGGCAGGCTTTCTCCCAGGCTCAGCCGCCAGACCAGGCAGGCAGAGGCAGCGTCGCCGGCGCCGGCTGCATTGACCGCTTCCAGCCTGGGCGGCGTTGCCTGATAATCGCCCTGTGGTGAAAAGGCAATCAATCCTTTGTCGCCCCGCGTGATCACCAGGCAGCTCAACCCATGCGTTCTGACAAGCTCCCTGGCTTGCTGATAGACTTTATCAGGCTCGAGGTTTTCGGATAGAGCGAAGGTGCTGGTGAATTCCTGCCAGTTCAGCTTGGCAATCTCAGGGCGGGCTGTGAGCGCCTGGCGCATGGGTTCGCCGGCGGTGTCGATCAGCGCCGGAACGTGGCGGCTGTGCGCCAGGCGGGTTATTGCGGCATAGAAATTCAGGGGGACGCCTGGCGGGAGCGATCCAGAGGCGATCACCCAGCTTGCCGCTGGCAGGCGGGCTTCGAAGCGAGCCATGAGCGACTGCAAATGCGCCGTTTGAACGGTATAGCCGCCAGTGATGATGTGGCTGTGACGGTGCCGCTCGGTCTCGATGATGACGTGCGCGGTGCGCGTTTCGCCCTCCACCCAAACCAGGTCGGTCTGGATGCCATAACCCTGCAGGATGTTTTCCAGCGCCTGACCGACGCCCCCCGCCATGAACCCAACGGCGATGGTAGGCTGTCCCAGGCATCGCAGCGCAACCGACACATCGTAGCCTTTCCCGCCGACTGCGTCGATCACCTCTTGCGTGCGCATGGTGGCAGCAAATTCGAAGCGCGGGATGAAGATGAGCCGGTCGAGGGCGGCGTTGGCGGTTACGGTCAAGAACATACTGCCTCACGCCAGCATTTTCATCGCCAGCAGGCACCAGGCATTCCAGTCGATTCGCTCCAGGGCGTCGATGGCAGCGAAGATATCCTTGCCAGCGACGATGATGCCGTGCGTGGGCAGAATCACCGCAGCCGCCTGGGCGTTCAACGCCTTCTCCTGTTCCTTGAGCAGCGCCACCACGTTGGCAGCCAGCTCAGCCGAGTGCGCCGGCGCGAACGGCGCCACAGGTACAACGCCGAACTTTTGAGTATCTTCCAGCACCGGCGGGATGGGGCGGCTCGCCGCGGCAAAGGGCAGGACATGGAAGGGGTGCGCATGGATGATGCCATTGACGGCTGGCAGCGCGCGGTAGATTGCCAGGTGCGCTTTGCCCTCGCGTGACAGGCGCGGGTCGGTGAGCAATTCATCGCCTGCGATCGGTCCTTCTACGAAATCTTCTGACTCCAATTGCCAGTGCTTGCGGCTGCCGGCGTAGCGCGGCGAGATTAACAAGTTTTCGCCCACCCGGGCGCTCAGGTTGCCGCCTGCCATGTCGGTCAACCTGCGCTCGAACATGCGGCGGGCAATTATTGCCAGGTGGCTGCGCATCTCGAGGGTATTTTCCATGTTCGGTTTCTCTTTATTGGTAGATTTTCGAGCAGCCTGTATTTTAGCATACAACGGGCAGGAGTCCCCGGTTGGCGGAGAGGACGAAAGGTCTGGCACTGCCAATCGCTGCCGATTGCTATCAGATCAAGAAACCCGCCGTTTCAGACACAGGCATTTCGGATGCGCTACGGCGTGATTTGTAAAATGTAAACTTTAAGTTTAAAAATAGAACATTTGTGTTATGATATGTGCGTTACCACCTGCCCAAGGAGGCAGGCTCATTTATTGGGGAGGATGCTGATGTCCGAAGTCAAAAGTAAGCCATCCATCATTCGCCGGCTTGAAGCCGAACGCCGGCGGCTGGAACAAAATCTATCCCGACTGAAGCCCGAAGAGATGTCGATACCGGGGGTGGTGGGAGAATGGACCATTAAAGATGTCCTGGCGCACCTGGCGGATTGGGAAGAGCATATGCTTGGCTGGGTCGCAAAAGCGCGCCAGCAAAATCCCTTCCCGGAAGTCGAGGAAGGTATGAAGTGGGAGCAATTTGATGTGTTCGGCAAACTGGTGTATGCCCTCAACGAACGCATCTACGCCCGGCACAAGGAACAGTCCCTGGAAGAGGTATTAACCTACTTTCGTGAAACTCACCGCCGGCTGATGGAGATGGTTATGGCGATGTCCGATGAGGAGCTGCTTACCCCCGGGCGGTATACGTTCCTCGGCGGGGGAGCGATCTATGATTGGCTGGGCGCCTATGCTGCCCATGACCGCTGGGCAAAGACTCATATCCGTAAATGGATGAAGAGGCGCATGGAGTGAACGATGAACATAATCGAAGCAATTGCCGCACGCCGCAGTATCCGTAAATTCAAAGAGACGCCCATCCCGGATGAAGCGCTTCATGCCATTCTGACAGCCGGCATACAGGCGCCTTCTGGGAAAAATCGGCAGCCGTGGCGCTTTTACGTGGTCAAAGAAGATAAGCGCGCTGACATGGTGCGCATCCTGCGCGAAGAAATTGCCGCGGTGAAGGCGCGGGGCGAAGACCCCGGCAGCAGCGAATGGACGGCGAATGCAATGGAGCAGGCGCCGGTGACCGTGTTCATTTACAACCCAACAGGATTACAGCCCTGGCTGGCGCATTCGATTGATCAAAACTTCTCAGAGCTGGTGGATACGCAGTCCATCGGGGCGGCGATTCAAAATATGCTGCTGGCAGCGCTGGCGTTGGGCATTGGCTCGCTTTGGATTTGCGATGTGTTCTACGCTTATGAGCAGCTCAGCGAATGGCTGGGCGCGAAGGGCGCGCTGATTGCGGCTGTGTCGCTGGGGTATCCCGATGAGCATCCCGCAGCGCGCTGGCGCAAGCCGTTCGATGATGTGGTGACATTCGTGTAATTTTTTGGATGAAGCTTTATGCAGCCTGATGAAATTCTGATTCGCGGCGCGCGCGAACATAACCTGAAGGGCATCGATGTGCGCATTCCCCGCGATAAGCTGGTGGTCATTACAGGGGTGTCGGGGAGCGGTAAATCATCGCTGGCTTTTGATACTTTGTACGCGGAGGGACAGCGCCGTTATGTCGAGTCCCTTTCGGCTTACGCCCGCCAATTCATCGCTCAGATGGAAAAGCCCAAGGTGGATTACATGGGCGGTCTGAGCCCGGCGATTGCCATCGAGCAGAAAGCCGTCAGTAAAAACCCGCGCTCGACAGTGGCGACGGTCACAGAAATATATGACTATCTGCGAGTGCTGTTTGCCCGCGTGGGCATGCCGCATTGCCCTCAATGCGGCCGCGAAGTGCGCGCTCAATCGGCGCAGGAGATCGTCGAACAGGTGGCATCTCTGCCGCCTGGAACGCGCTTCCAGGTGCTGGCGCCTCTGGCGCGCCATCGAAAAGGGACCTTCAAGGATGCTTTTGCCCAGGCGCGCTCTGAGGGCTTTTCCCGCGTTCGCATTGATGGACAGGTTCACAATCTGGATGAGAAAATAAGCCTGGATAAGCAGAAAAAGCACGCCATCGAGCTGATCGTAGACCGCCTGGTCATTCCCCTTGACGGCGAGATCGAGCGTAACGAATTCATCACCCGCCTGACCGATTCTGTCGAAACAGCCTTGCGCAAAGGCGAGGGGCTGGTGGGAATCGATTCGGAGGGAAAACCAGCCTGGCTGCTTTCTGACCATAACGCCTGCCCGGATTGCGGCTTGAGCTTTCCGGAGCTTTCTCCAGCAATGTTCAGCTTTAATTCACCGCTGGGGATGTGCCCGGAGTGCAATGGCTTGGGCACGCGCCTGGAAGTGGATGTTGATTTGATCGTGGAGCATCCTGAGCGTTCGATTCTGGATGGGGCGTCGCGCTGGTATGGCGAGATTCGCAAGAAGAAAAACGGCTGGCACATGCGCCATATGCAGGCATTGGCTGACCACTATGGCGTGGACCTCAACCTGCCCTGGAACGACCTGCCGCAATCCTTTCGCGATGTCCTGCTCTATGGTTCGGGCGACGAGAAAATTTACTTCAAGTTCGAAAGTCCCGATGGTTCCTTCAAAGGAGAGAGTGAGCGGGAAGAGCGCGGCGCCGTGTATCACATTAACCGCATGTTCCACCAGACCCATTCAGAGTATACACGCCCTTGGTACCAAAGTTTTATGAGCCAGCAGCCTTGCTCTGCCTGCAAAGGGCAGCGCTTGCGACCGGAAAGCGCCGCGGTTACTATAGGCGGCAAGTCCATTGTGGCGGTTACCCGCTTGAGCATTGGCGAGGCTCTGAAGTGGGTGGAAGGGTTATGGTCTGACCTGAATCCAGAACAAAGGCAAATTGGCGAAGAAGTGCTTAAGGAAATTAATGAGCGGTTGCGTTTCCTGGTCAACGTGGGATTGCACTACCTGACTCTCGACCGTCCAGCTCCCAGCCTGTCCGGCGGCGAGGGTCAGCGCATCCGGCTGGCGTCGCAGATTGGATGCGGCTTGGTGGGCGTGCTTTACGTGCTGGATGAACCCAGCATCGGGCTGCACTCGCGCGATAACCGCCGCTTGTTGGATACCCTGGAGCGCCTGCGCGACATGGGCAATACGGTGGTGGTGGTAGAACATGATGAGGAAACCATGCGCACCGCTGATTGGATCATTGACCTGGGTCCAGGAGCTGGGGTCAACGGCGGCTGGGTTGTGGCGGAAGGCGCGCCGGAGGAAGTAGCAGCCAACGTGGATTCGCTAACCGGGCAGTATCTGCGCGGTAACCTGGTGGTCACTTCACCAAAAGATAAACGCCGCCCCAGCAATGGCAAGTGGCTTACCCTGGTGGGCGCCCGGCAGCATAACCTGAAAAACCTGACGGTTCGTTTCCCGTTGGGGCTGTTCACATGCGTGACCGGCGTTTCTGGCAGCGGGAAATCGTCATTGGTTGCCCAGATACTCTATCCGGCGCTTGCGCACTTGCTGCACAATGCGACCGATAAAGCCGGAGCGCATGACGGCATTGATGGGCTGGAACATGTGGATAAAGTGATCAATATTACCCAGGAGCCCATTGGGCGCACGCCGCGCTCGAACCCAGCGACCTATGTGGATGTCATGCCGCATATCCGCAATCTCTTTGCGCTCACGCCTGAAGCACGCTCGCGTGGCTATAAAGCCGGTCGCTTCAGCTTCAATGTCAAGGGGGGGCGCTGTGAAGCCTGCCTTGGTCACGGCAAGAAGCGGGTGGAGATGCATTTCTTGCCGGATGTATGGGTGACCTGCAACGTGTGCCGGGGCACGCGCTTTAACCAGGAAACCCTCCAGGTGCGCTACAAGGGCAAAAATATCTCCGAAGTGCTCGATTTGGACGTTGATGAAGCCCTGGAATTATTCGAAAACGTCCCGGATGTGAAACGCATCTTGAGGACGCTTTCAGAGGTGGGTTTGGGGTATGTCAAGCTGGGACAGAGCGCTACCACGCTTTCCGGCGGAGAGGCGCAGCGCGTCAAGCTCGCCAAGGAGTTAGCGCGCGTTTCGACCGGCGACACCGTCTATATCCTGGACGAGCCGACTACCGGTTTGCACTTTGCTGATATCCAGAAGCTGCTGGATGTGCTTCACCGTTTGACCGACGCCGGCAATACCGTGATCGTCATCGAGCATAACCTGGATGTCATCAAGACCGCCGATTGGATTATCGACCTGGGACCCGAAGGCGGGGAGGCAGGCGGGTATATCGTGGCTGAAGGCTCACCTGAAGAAGTAGCCCAGGTGGGTCGCAGCTACACCGGGCAGTTCTTGCGCAAAATATTCGATGTGTCCAGGTAAATGAATTAATTCTTTTTATTCAAAAGAGTTAGGAGAGTCAAAGATGATTACCAAAATTGTTGAGAAAGGCGAGATGCTGTTGGTGGGGATGCCCTATTTTGGCAACCCATCTGGTGGAGAATTCATGAAAGCCTGGGAGCGGTTTTTCCCACACATCGAGTCGATTCCCCATCGGGTGAACCCCACGGAATTTTATGGTCTCGAATTCTACACAGCAGAGTTCGAGCAATCTCACCGCTGGTTTTATTTGCCCGCTGTAGAAGTACCGGACCTGGATGTCATCCCGATCGAGATGGTTGCCAAGCGCTTGCCGGCAACGTTGTACGTCGTGTTAACCGTTCCAGCTTTTGTGCAGAAAATTGGCGAGGGGTTTGAGTTTATCCACCATACCTGGTTGCCCCAGTCGGAGTATGTGATGGCGTATCCCTATGATTTCGAGTTCTATGAGGATGGGCGTTTCAAGGGCATGGAAGTGGAAGGATCGGAGCTCGACCTGTACGTTCCGATCAAGAAAAGTTAGGCTCGTATCATCTTTGCGAGGAAAATAAAGAGGGATCGAGCGGTTGACGTTCGATCCCTCAGTCTGGGTTTTCAGGATTTGGCTGAGAATCCCTGGCGCTCAATCTCGATGGAAGGCGCACCAGAGCATGCCATTGTTGTAGTAGTCGAGCAACTTATAAAGCGGCTCGCCTATCTTCCAGGCTTCGCTCTTGGCTGCCACTTTTGAACCGCCATAGGTAGCCATCCAGGCATCTGCTGCGGCGATGGTCTCAGCGATGCAGGCGTCGCTGTTGCCAATCAGGACGTTCAGCTTGGCAGCTACCAGCGAGCGGAACATGGTCACGCGCTTGTCGCCATCAGGCAGGCTCATGTATAGAATAGCGGAAGCCTTCGAATAGGTGACGCCGCCAATGACGATTTGCTCAACAGGCCAGGCTTCGGGGTGATTCTTCCAGTAACCTGGCGTGCCGGTGCCCGGTCCAGGAGGCGGCGGGGGTGGGAATCTGCAGAACACATCCCAGTCTCCCCCGGGTCCAATGGGGATGTAGGTGCCATATCCATCTGTCGCCTGGAGCTGTATGTCCACGTGCACTTCCCGCGTGCCAAGCTCATCGATCTCGGGCCATTCGCTGGCGGGCGGATAGTTGACTTCCAGGGTAAAGGTCGCGCCGGTGAAATCTACACCATACACCTTGTAAAGTTGCCGTCCGTGGTCTGGCAGGATGATATCGACGATGACCTGTCCCACCAGCCGCCAGCCTGCAGGCAGGTTAGATACCGTGATGGTATCGGAGCTCGCCGAGCAGGACTCGTAAGTATCTGGCGCGGTCAGCACGATGCCGTAGTCATAGGTGATGGATTTTGCCAGTGCAAGGACTGGGCTTGCCAGCAGGATGAGGATGATGGATAAATGGATATACAGTTTTATTCTTTTCATGCGTCTCCTTTCTTTTTTTCATAAGTAACAGACGTTCATAAAATGCAAATGTCCAGGTGCTCATGACCTGCCTGCATTCTTTCATTATAGAAAACGAAAAGTCTTGTGATTCATTACAAAAATGCAAGGTTTTAGAGCGCAAATTATCGTACGCGCCGACTTGCTTTATGGGTCAGTTCATCGAGCTGAACGCCGTTGCAGGTGCTGTTACAAAGTTTTAGGCGACCTTCATGTCATCCGGCTGAGCAGGATGATTCAGGGTTGCAGGAATCAGGGCTTAGGATGAAAATAGGCTTGAAATCAGCGTGCCAGGAGCATCATCATGCAAGACGGAGCAGGGCTTTATGTCCTTTGAAGATGGCTGGGCTGCCATTAACCTGGAGATGCCCCGGCGCATCCCCCATACCGAGTATTCACTCGATTACCACTGGGATCTCATCAAGGCGGTTACCGGCATTGTGGTCGGTGTCGAAAGCCCGCCTGATGTGCGCCGCAAGGCAGCACGGGCGCTGATGCAGCAATGGAACTATGATTTTTTATGGAGCACCCTGATAGGTCATGATGAATTTGGCGGCTATGCCACCGATATGGGGCACGCCGAATACATGGTTGCCGGGGAAGATCGCCGTGAGGCAGTTGCTTCTCCCTTCGAGGGACCCGAAGATGTCTTGAACTTCGACCCCTGGGAGGTGTTGAGCGCCAAAAACCAAACTGAATTGACCCGCCGCTTCGAGGCGCATTACCAGGCGAATTGCGCTGATGCGCCTTTCTGCGTGAATATGACGGGCATTTATATCACCCTGATTTCGGGGTTTATCGGTCTTTTTGGATGGGAGAACCTGCTGCTGGCGGCTGGAAGCGATCTTGTGCGCTTTGGCGCGCTGGCAAATCGTTATGCCTCTTGGATGCAGCAATATTTCGATGCCCTGGCAGAGGCAGATGTGCCGGTGGTGATGGTGCATGACGACATCGTCTGGGCTGCTGGGGCGATCTTCCGACCAGCCTGGTACCGGGAATACATTTTTCCCAATTATCGCAAGTACTTTTCACCGCTATTGGAGAGCGGCAAGAAGGTGATCTTCTGCTCCGATGGCAACTTCGATGAGTTCATCGATGATATTGCCCAAACCGGGGTGCATGGCTTTGTTTTCGAGCCGCTGACCAGCCTGGAATACATCGTTGAAAAATATGGTCGCACGCATGTGATCATCGGCAATGCCGATACGCGCTTTTTGCTGTACGGCAGCAAGGAAGACATCCGCCGCGAGGTGGAACGCTGTTTGATGCTGGGGCGCGGCTGCCCGGGATATTTCCTGGCGGTGGGCAATCACATCCCGCCGAATACTCCGGTGGAGAATATACTTTATTATTACCAGTTGTACACTGAGCTGGGCTGGCGGTAGCTCATGATACCCATGTTTTCAGCCAAAGACCAATGGATAATCCGGCTGTTGTATTTTTTCTATTACATTGGCGTAGGGTCATTCACGATGTTTTTACCGGTGTATTACCGCAGCATTGGGATGAGCGGCACGCAAATTGGCTTGATCAATACCATGGGACCTTTGGTAGGCATGTTCAGCGCGGTGCTGTGGGGCTCGCTGCGCGACCGTATTGGCAAGATGCGCCTGTTCTTTTCTGCTGCTTTGATTGGCACGCTGATATGGGCGCTGTTGCTCTCGGCAGTGCAGGATTTTCTCTACATCCTGTTGTTTGTGGCAGGCTATGCCCTTTTCTTCAGCCCGCTCATCCCTTTGATGGATAGCAATACCCTGCGCATGTTAGGCGAACACAGTGAACGTTATGGGCGGTTCCGGGTTTGGGGAACGGTCGGGTTCACCATTGCCAGCCTGGTGATGGGATTCGTGTACCAGCGCCTCGGCTTGCACACCATGTTTGGCGTGTTTTCCTTCTCTATGGCGGTGATGATTCTCTTGGGGCTTGGTCTGCCCAATCAGGCTATCCCCGGTAGCCGTTCGGTCAGACATGGGATGATGGACATTATCCGCCAGCCTGCCTGGATCACCTTTGCAGTGAGCACCTTCCTGCTCTGGCTGGCTGCCAATGGCGCCATCAGCTTTGTCAGCGTCAAGATCAAGGATATGGGTGGGACCGACGGCTTGGTGGGCTTGACCTGGACGACTATCGCCGTGCTTGAGTTCCCGGTGATGTTCTTCAGCGCCGGCATCCTGCGCCGATTTGGTTCGGTTAGCCTGTTGACCGTTTCCTTTGTTGGCTATATCCTACGCATCATCTTGTTTGGATTGATGCCTCAGCCTTTCTGGGCGCCGTGGATCAATATCCTGCATGGCGTTTCCTTTGTCCCGTTATGGATTGGTTCGGTGGCTTATGTCAACGAGATGACTCCGGAACATCTGAAGGCAACCAGCCAGGGGTTGTTGAATTCAATGATGAGTCTGGCGTTCCTGAGCGGCTCGTTGATCACGGGTTGGCTCTATGACCGGATTGGTCCGGTGTGGCTTTTCCTGGTGCTGGCGGGTATATGCGGGCTGGGACTGATTCTGTTCATCGCCGGAAGGTGGTGGGTGAGCCGATCGCCACGCGAGGTAACGGTCTCTATTCCTGATTGAGTGAAATCAACTGGTTGGCGCGGGCATGTTTTGATTGAGCAGGGTTGGTAGAGCTATGGGATAATTGTTACAGGAGGCATGCGCTGAGTTCAATCCACTATGGCAAGAGAAGGATACGCAGAAGGAGATGATGAAGATGACCCAGGACAAGACAAAACAACTGGCAGTGAACGGGGGAAACCCCGCCTTGACCCATCCGTTACCGCCTATGTTTCCGGGAGGTATGCGCATAGATGAAGACGAGGAAGCTGCCGTGCTTGAGGTGTTGCGCGCCCGCCGGCTTTTTCGTTATTATGGTCCCAATCCGGGTCCCTCAAAAGCTGCCGAGCTGGAGTCTGCTTTTGCGGCTCACCTGGGAACCCGTTTTGCGCTGGGGGTTACCTCGGGGACGGCTGCGCTGCTCTGCAGCCTGGCTGGGCTGGGCATTGGACCCGGCGATGAAGTGATCGTCCCTGCCTACACCTGGATTGCTACTGCCTCTGCCGTGGTTCACCTGGGGGCGGTACCTGTGCTGGCTGAGATCGATGACTCGCTGACGCTGGACCCTGAAGACGTGAGGGCGAAGGTCAGCCCTTATACTCGGGCAGTCATCCCAGTGCACATGCGCGGTTTACCCTGCAAGATGGACAAGATCATGGCAGTTGCCCGAGAACACGGGCTGAAGGTGTTGGAAGATACTGCCCAGGCGAATGGCGTCAGCTTTCAAGGTCGCCGCTTGGGCTCAATCGGCGATGTAGGCGCGTTCAGCCTGCAGTTCAACAAGATTATCACCAGCGGCGAGGGCGGCATGGTTGCCACGCAGAATCAGGAGATTTTCGAACGGGCGGTGATGTACCATGATGTCATCGGCGGGCAGCGCAATCAAATCCCTGAAGAGCGCATCCTGCCCGGAATCAACTTCCGCATGCCGGAGTTGGTGGCGGCGGTGGCTTTGGTGCAGCTCAAGCGCCTGGACAGCCTGCTCGAAGCAATGCGGGCGCGCAAGCGCATGCTGGCAGAAAACCTGGCGGGTCTGGCGCGGCAAAAGGGAGTGAAGTTCCCCGCGATGAACGACCCGCAAGGCGAGGCAGGTTTGTGCTTGATCTTCTTGCTCCCTGAAGCAGACCTTGCTCAGCGCGTCTCGCAGGCATTACGCGCCGAGGGATTGGGCAACTGGCTGCTCTATCATCCTGAAGCGACCGATTATCACGTCTATGCCCATTGGAGTCCCATCTTGAACCAGCGCACCTGGTCGCCCAAGGCGGGTCCCTGGAAAGATCATCCGCGCCAGGTGGTCTATCAACGCGAGATGTGCCCGCGCACGCTGGATTTGCTGGGCAGGGCAGTCCACCTGGATGTCAGCCCTGAGCTGACCAATACCCACATCGAAGAGATGTGCGAAGCCGTCGAAAAGGTGTTCAACGCCTTGCTGTGATAACCAGGTTGCCGCTTTTTTCACGGTCGAATGGCTCGCCGTTCATACTACCGTAGCTTGTGATCTCGGTGAAGCTGGCGTCCTTCAGCGCCTGTTGCAGATCTGCCTGTGTCCAGGGTTTTAGAGAGGTGCTGGCGACCTGTTGGCTCCAGGGCGCGTCAGCTCTGCGCTTCAGCGTTATGATGTTGAAGTTGATCAACCCCCCTGGTTCGAAATCGTAAAACCGCAGGAAGATCCATTCCGCGCTTCCCTGGCGGTGGGATTGCGGTTCCATCCAGCGCTCTTTGCGGTTCAAGACAGCGTCGAAGTTGCGGTTCTGAAGAATCAGTTCTCCGCCAGGGCGCAGGCAGCGGGCAAAATCATTCAAGGCATCAGCCAGCTCTTGGGCGCTAAGGAGGTGGGGCAGCGAGTTGCCCAGGCAGAGCAGTAAATCAAACTGATTTTCGCCGAAGGATGTTGCCAGGTTGCCAAATCCTGCCGTATCGAAGCGTATTTTCAGACCTGCCGCGGCGGCGTTTTGGCGAGCCTGGGAAATCATGCCCTCGCTCAGGTCTGCCCCAGCTACCAGATAGCCGCGCTGCGCCAGCGCTATGGCGTGCCTGCCGGTGCCGCAGGCTGCATCCAGAATTTTTAGCGGCAAAGCCGGCGCTGTACGAGATAAAAGCTGTAACCTGGTTTCCAGGAAGGGGAGTTCGGCTGCCAGACGGGATTCCCAGTTGACGAAACGATCATAATCGCTGCTGAATGCATCGTACATTGTTACAGTCCTCTTGGGAGCTTTTTCGGAATGTGCGTTGATGGGAATGAAGGTTAGAATTTTACCTCGACCATCTGGTGACCTGTCACACAAGGTACGGTGAACTCGAGGCGTCCATCCTTTTCAGAAAATGACAGCGCTTCTCCTCGCGGCGCCAACCGCACGGCTTTGACCTTGCGGGGCGTGCGCAGCGACAGGGTTACGCTATGAAGCGGAATCACATCCTCGATAGTATCGAAAGCCTGACCGCGGCGTTCAGGGATGTAATGCAGCAAGTGCACAACCCAGCGAGCCATGTCCTGCTGTTCGTTGATGGTCGCCAGCAGCGTGGAAGGTCCATCATGGCGCAGAAGCGGTTCAGGATTGAGCATTTCCAGCGCATTCAACAAAAGCGTCCGGCACCAGCGCGGCGCGTTATCATGGTATTGCGTGAAGATGGGATGAGCAAAGTAAATCAGGTTGCCGGCGCGCACGATCCCCGGATAGCCGACATTGCCCGAAGATGGCGTGTGGCGGTGTGAGCAGAAATGGCGATAGGTGCGGTTGAAATAAGGGACGACGGTCTGCGCCAAAACGGCGCTGCCGGCTCGCGCGGCGACTTCCAGCCCTCGCAAGTAGACGACATGCTCGGTTGATGGCAGTCCTTTGCCAATTTCGTCGCTTGGAAGCAGAAAATCTGGACTGTAAGGCGCATCCCCCTTCAGTTGCACGCCCCATTCCGGGAGAGCAAATACGGTTCCTGACGGGTCCAGACCGGAGCGGTACGAGGCGATCAATCCTCCGCCCTGGTGCAGGTAGCGCTGCAGGCGGGTTGCCAGGGTTTCGTCTAACGGGATGATATCGGGCAAAATCAGCACCTTATAGCGCTCGAAGTCGCTGTGTGAATCGAGAATGTCGAACTGCACACTGCCCTCTGAAAGCATGCGCACTGCGCCGACCAGCGGCGGAGGCAGACGACCAATGCCGCCGCCGTGAAATTCCTCCGGGCTGAAGACGCCCACCTCGGTCACCGGTTGTGCTTTAATACACCAGGGTTCCTTCTGTTCGACTTCGGCATAAACCGAACCAATCAGGTCATATACCGGCGGCGACAGGCGACCATCGGGATGGAGTTGATCGCCAATCGAGCATTTCGCGCCCAGGGCAAGCATCTGGAATACCTCATATTGCAGGGCAGAAAGATTCTTGAAGGAGTGAAAGTCTCCCCAGGAGGTATGAAATTTGCCGGTCATGCCCAGGCAATCGATGCCCAGCGTGCGGGCATACCGCATCGTCAGTGGGAAATGGACATATCCCCAGCCGCCGCTGGGCAGCGACTCCAACTCAAAGTGCGTGTAAGCTGATACTGCACCCCGGTGGCGCGGACCAATGTGCCCGGCATTGTAAAAGATGCTGCAGCTCGCGTTGAAGCGGCGGACAAAGGCGGTCATATCCTGCTTGAAGCGGTTGATCACACGCAGACCAAAAGCGCGCCGCGCCTGGTCATCGGCAGGATCCAGGTCTTCTGCTTCCATCGCCTGCCGGCAGAAACGGCAAGAGCAATCTTGTGGCTGTACAATATCGAAAAAGATGCCATCCACTGGCAGGCTTTCGAGGACTTCCTGGGTATGCGCCTTGAGAAAATCCACATAAGGCGAATTCACGCACAGGTAACGGTAAAAACCGGCTTCGTAAGGCGGGGTGCCGGTGATTCTGCCGTCTGCGCCCAGCACCAGCCATTCGGGATGTTGGCTGGCGGTGTAATGATCCCATTGGACGGTGATGTAAATTGGCACGCGGATATCCCGCGCATGGCAGGCTTCGATTTGTTCTTTCAGTAAATTGCGACGCCTCAGATGGGGATGAACGCGCTCCGGGAAGAGCCTGGTGTCATAATACATCCAGCCATGGTGGCAGCGGGCAAAACAGGTGACTGAGTTGACATGAGCGTTTTTCAGCGTCTCGGCGAACTCATCCGGGTCAAAGTTTGCAGCAATTCCTTCGATTGCCTCGCTGGTGTGGAAATCCAGGTGAACCTGGCGGAAGCGTAAGTCGAATGGTTTCATGTGCCCTCCATTGGAATAAAACGATTCTAAAGCGCAGCCTCATAACACGCAAGGCGATGGGCATCACTTTGCGTCGAGAAATTTCCGCCAAACTTTCGAGGCGTAAAGCTTTATGGTTTCCAGAGGGTGGCTGCGATAAAGCGCTCAGTTTCAGGATGAGTGTTAAAGTAGTAAACCGTAACAATAACGCCATCGTCGCGTTGGACGGTGCGCGGGTAGCCCAGGTCGGAACAGCCGCCGTCATCCCGTAAATGGATGACCTCCCCCCAGGTCTTGCCGCCATCGCCGCTCAAGCGCGCCTGGATGCCGAATGGTGCCGCCCGATAACCGTAAGTCAGGCACACGCGCCCATCCTGGAGCAGAATCATCGCCGGCGGGTTTCCTCCCGAACCGGCGTTTGGCACCGGTCGTGAGAGGTAATGCCACGAATCGCCATTATCGGTTGATTCGTACAGGTCGATCCAGGTGGGCACTTCCTCGAACTCGCCGACTGCCACGTTGCAGCGAATGGTAACCAGCAGGCGGTTTGCATCCAGGCGGACGCTGGAAGGCATGATCAGGTGATTCTCTTCGGAGGCGGCGACCCAGGAGATGAACCGGAAGGTCTTTCCGCCATCCGTTGTGCGCGCCATGAAGACGCCCGCGCCTTCATCGCCATTATCCCGAGAAGCGGTCAGGAAGAGCATGCAGTCGTTAGGACCATTCACCAGGTAATCGGTGCGCGCCTCGATGCCGGGCAGCCCAAAATCGGGCAGGCTGTAAGGTCCCTGCCAGGTGTGCGCCCGGTCGTAAGAGATATAGAACCAGGCGAGCGTGCCGGTTCCCAAGCCTGTGCGGGCGCACATCAGGGCAAAATCTGGATGGGTAAAGTCGATGCCGCCGGGGCAGGGGCGGGGCAATGGTTCCATCTTGAGTTCGATTGCCTTAGCCGCCCAAAGGTCTGGTATCATGTGCTCATCTGCCGAGAAACCACGGTCTCCCGGCGAAGGCGCTGGCGTGCGGATTGTCTCCCAGGTGCGTCCGCCATCCAGGCTGCGCGCCTGGAGTGGATAAGCGGGCAGCTCCTCTGTGCGGGCATGAAAGCCTGCGTGCGCCTGGTGATAGCATTGGGTAAAGCCAACAACCAGCTCATTCCCCCAGCGCCACATGCCGTAGTTGGCTGGCCACCCGGCAAAGCGCCCTTTCTCTCGATAAACGATCACATGTTCTTTTTGCATGGCTGTGCCTCTCGAATCCTTGTTTGATTCCAGGTCAAGTGTGGTTTTAAATGGCTGCCGGGCTGACGTTTTACGGAAGGCATTGTCTTCAGGCTTTCAAGCCAGTCAGGACGATACCCTGGATGAACTCCCGTTGCGCCAGGAAATACAAAATCACGACCGGCGTGACCATGAAGACACCCAGCACCATCATATAATGCGTCCAGTCTCGCCCGGTTTCGAAGCGTTGCAATGAGTTCAAGCCCAAAGCCAGCGTCCAAACCTGCCGTTTGGTCAGGAAGATCAAAGGTTGCATGAAGGCGTTCCAGCTATCGAGCATTGCCTGGATGGTCACCACAACGACTGCCGGGCGCGCCAGCGGCACCATGATTTGGAATAGAATGCGCAGTCTGCCGGCGCCGTCAATGCGGGCGGCGTCCTCTAATTCCATCGGAATTGTACGGAAGAACTGCCTCAGCAGGAAGATGAAAAACGCATCTCCAAAGAAGGATGGGACAATCAGCGGCAACAGCGTATTGACCCATTTCAATTTGGAAAACATCACGTAAATCGGAATCATGGTGACCACGTAGGGCAGCATAAGAGTCGCCAGCAGCAGCGAGAAGACAAAATCTCGCCCCTTGAATCTCAAGCGCCCAAAGGCATAACCTGCCAGGATCGAGCTAATCACTGTGCCAATGGTGGCAAAGAACGTGATGATCAAGGTGTTCTTGGCGTAATTTAATACTGGCACCCGCGTGAATACTTCGACATAGTTTTCCCAGCGGATGGGATTGGGAATGATTTGCGGTGGAAAGACGTAGATCTTCGCGGCGGGCTTGAGGGAGGAAGAGATCAAGAAGACAAAGGGCATCAGCATGATCACGCCGCCTATGCCCAGGATCAAGGTGCCGATGATCTTGGTGATTAATTTACTGCGGCGCATCGTTATTCCCCTCCCTCGACTTCATAATAGACCCAGCGGTTCTGGGTGCGGAAAAGGATAAAGGTCAACAGCATGATGACGATAAATACCACCCAGGCAAGTGCGCTGGCATAGCCGTTCTTGAAGTAACCAAATGCGTTGCGGTAGGTATAGAGCACGTAAAACAGCGCTGAGTTGCCCGGTCCGGCTGGATCGCTGGTGGTTTGACCACCGAACAGGAGATAGGCAACGCTGAAGACCTGGAAGCTGCTGATGACTGCCATGATCACCTGGAAGAAGATGACGGATGAGGTCATGGGCAGGGTGATGTTCCAGAATTTTGACCATTCGGTGGCGCCGTCCACTTCAGCGGCTTCATAAAAAGTATCCGGCACTCCCTTGATTGCTGCCAGGAAGATCAGCGCTGAATTTCCCAATCCCCATAATTGAACCAAAACGATGGAGGGGACGATCCATTTGGGATCGGTCAGCCAGCCTGGTGCACCCAACCCCAGGACCTTCAATGGGTAATTGACCGGACCAAACTCAGGGTTCAAAGCCCAGCGCCAGACGACCGCGCTGGCGACCGTCGGCACCAGCGAGGGCAGGTACCACATCGTGCGGTACACCGAGATGCCTTTCAAATCCTGGCTCATCATCAGCGCAATGAGATAGGCAACGATGATCGATAGCGGGATGAAAAGGACCGAATACTTGAGGGTTACCTGGATGGATTTGATCCAGAAAGCATCGGCGACCATCGCCTGGTAATTTGCCAGCCCGACCCATTTTGGCGGACTGATGATATCGTACTTGGTAAAGCTGAAGTACAGGCTGGCGATGACTGGTCCGAACTTGAACAAGATCAAGCCCAGTACTGCCGGAATGATCAGTCCCCATCCCCAAATCGTCTCTTCGAAGCCCAAGCGGTGGAAGAAAGGCAATCTGCCAGGCTTTGTTGAGAATAAGGCAGGGATTTTCATAGCACCTCCGCTGTCCAAACCCTAAGGGTCGGATCTGACCCTTAGGGTTTGGCTGACGCCACCGAAAAGGTGGTTGATGATCGATTATGTTGTGGGAATCTCGCCGGTCTTCAACAAGACTTCTGACTTCGGGCGCAGTTCGGGGGCAATATCCTCCCAGCGCTTGTTGCCGATGAACAACTCTGTCAGGTAGGGTGTCCACAGGTCGATGAAGTACTGATACCAGCCATTCCAGTAGGAATTGATCTTGTCGCCAGGCCAGCGGTAAGTCTCCTTGTTCTCGAACACATCGTACGCCAGTTGACGTTCCTCTTTGGTCGGCGGCGGGGGAGCGTTGAGGAATGGCTCGCGCAGGGACTTCAGCGTCGGTTGCAGTTGGCCGCGGTCCACGATGATCTTCTGCCCAACAGGATCTGCCGTGCAGAAGTAGATGAACGTGAAGGCTTCCTGCTTGTAGGGACTGCCGGTGAAGATACACATCGGCGAGTACTGACCGTAGGAGACCTTTTTCTTGCTGTACGGCACCTGAATCATGCCCAGGTTGACGCCGGCATCCAGGTACTCGCCCATGCTCCAAATCCCGCCGTGTTCCATGGCTGTATTTTCGGAGGTCAGGCTTATTTCCTGCGCCGTCTGGTACTTGGCGCTGGGCGCAACGAAGTGCTTCAAGCCCAGGTCAGCCAGCCAGTTCATGGCTTCGATGAACTCGGGGGTGTCAATGGGCATGGTCATGTCCGCTTCGATGATCTCGGCGCCATTCGACCAGATGTAAGTTTGCCGACCATGACCGGTGTCCATGTAATAGCCATATTGCTGCACCCGCGCCGGGTCGAAGCCGGGGTCGTTGGGGGTCTTGCCGTTCAAATCGAAGGTCAATTGTTTTGCCAGCTCGATAATTTCATCCCAGGTCATCCATTTGTTTGGATCCGGATAGGGGACGCCAGCTTTGTCGAACAAATTCTTGTTATAGAAGACAAGCATGGCGCCGCTGTCCCAGGGGATGCCCCAGATTTTGCCGTCGTAAGTCTGGCATGAGAACGTATTTTCGGTGAAGTTCTCCATCTTGAAATCGGGATTGGCTGCCAGGTAGTCATCGAGCGGCTCGACCACGCCCTTGCGGGCGAGCATGCCGGTGGTGCGCACCGAGTCGAACCAGCAGTCTGGACCGGTTCCGGCTGCCAGCATCATCAACAGGGCTTCCTGGTGAGAATAACCGGCGACCGAGTTGAGCTCGAATTCGTATTCCGGGTGAATCTTCTTGAATTCGGCGATTTGCAGGTCCATCGTCTGGAAGACATATTCGCCGCCCCGGTTGAAGAAATTCAATTTGACCTTGCCCTTCGATGGCACTGCAGTCACCAGTTTCTCCACTTCCTGGGTAACCACTTTTTCGACTTCTTTGACCACTTCCTGGGTGACGACCTTTTCCACCTCTTTGGTGACGACCACCTCTTTGGGTGTGCAGGCAGCCAATGCTGCGCTGGCAGAAACCAGGGTGGCTGCCTTGAGGAACTCACGACGATTTACGCTTTTGCTGCTCATATTCTTTCTCCTTTTCTATGAATCAATTCGCAGGGCGATTTGCGGCGTTTGGAACGCCTTACCGATAGAATATTAGAATAAATTCGCTTCGATAACCTTATGTTTCACCTCCTCGAGTTCTTGCGCTGTCAGCTCCCGCATGGGTAATCGCACCCTGCCAGCCTGAACCCCGCGAAGTTTGAGCGTCTCCTTGAAGAACGCCGGGGTCTGGCCGGCATGGTGTATGTTCACAATCGTGTTCACCAGCTTTTGGAGCTGCTGTGCGCGTGAGATATCTCCATTTTGATATGCCTGATAGAGTTGGATGAAAGGCTCGGGAAATGAATTGGCATTGCCTGAAATTTGCGCCTGGCTGCCAAATGCCAACCCTCCCAGCATCAATTCATCGACACCAAAGCAGGGAATAAAGCCTTCGCCGCCGGCTTCTACATATTCCTGAAAGCGTATCAGGTCATCATTGCTCGATTTGATGCCGACGATGTTAGGCGCTGCTCTCAAAAGCCGGCTCAGGAGTGACGGCGATATGTCATTCTTGGCGTTGCCCGGAAAAGCATATAGCAGGAACGGCGTCTCCGGAATCGCTTCAGCCACGCGAATGAAATGCTGAAACACCTGTTCTTCGCTCAGCGTGAAAAAATAGGGGACGATGGCTGAAACCAGGTTCGCACCGGCAGCGCTGGCATGCCGCGAGAGCTCGATTGTGCTGCGGGTATCGATGCAGCCGGTATGGATGATAACCGGAACTCTCCCATTGACCTGCTCCAGGACTTTTTCGCACAGGGCTTTTCTCTCCTCCAGGCTGAGCAGCATCCCTTCACCGGTGGTGCCGCCAACCATGACGGCGTGAACGCCTTTCGCCAGCACAAAGTCAACCACCTGGCGCACACCGCCAAAGTCAATGTCGCCGTGGTCGTCGAATGGCGTGACCAGCGGCACGATGACGCCTTTCAGAGAAACTTTTCCGCGCATGGTTTGGTCCTATCCTTTCATTTGACTGCCAATAATCGCACGCACTTTTTCCAGGTCTTCAGGGGTATCCACGCTTAACCCCTGGTAAGGTTGTTTGGTAATCACCACTTTGAGGGGATAACCTGCTTCGAGCACTCGCAATTGTTCCAGCGACTCGTTGATCTCCAGCCGGGTTTGCGGAATCTTGACGTATGTCATCAGGAAGTCTTTGCGGTAAGCATACAGCCCCAGGTGCTCATAAGCGGTGAAGTTATCCCGCTTACGCGGATAGGGAATCAAGGAGCGGGAAAAATAGAGGGCGTAACCTTGCAGATTGAACACAACCTTGACCACATGGGGGCTGTGCAGCTTTTCCTCTTCCAGGATGGGCGTACAGAGCGTGCACATGGGCAGGTCAGGGTTGTCTTGGAACGGTTCGATGATCTCATCGATCATGGACGGGTTCAATAACGGTTCATCTCCCTGGATATTGACCACGACATCGGCTTCCAGGCTGGCGGCTACTTCGGCAATGCGGTCAGTTCCCGTCTGATGGGCAGTCGAGGTCAATCGGGCTTGACCGCCGAAGGCGTTGACCGCCTGGACGATGCGTTGATCGTCTGTGGCGACGATCACCTCTTCGAGCAGGCGCGCTTTTTGGGCTGCCTCGACCACGTATTGAATCATTGGCTTCCCCCAGATATCTTTGAGCGGCTTTCCTTCGAGCCGGGTCGAGCCATAACGCGCCGGAATGATGCCAATGACTTTCATCGTGCGCCTCTCTGGAATGCCTGGGTTGCTCTAAGCAGCGCGTTGCGGTCAATAGGCTTGACTTGCTCGACAATCCATTCCCGCATGGCTTGTCCTTCAGGCGTTTGCTGGGGATGGCTGATGAAATCCAGCTCAATGCCCAGGGCTTGAGCCACACGGCAGGCTAAAACAGGCCAGACAATGCCAATATCCCCGATGACCGGCAGGCTTCCTTCCAAGCGGGCGAAACCGGACATTTCCATGCGGAAAGGAATGCCGGTGATCTTCGTCTTGGGCAGCCCCTGGTCGATGGCTTCCTGGACCGCCTGGCTCTGGCGCTCGAACTCCCATGCTTTTCTCAAGTTTGAATCGAGGTCGATCCGTATCAGGGTCTTGCCCTCCAGGGAGTATGTTGGATAGCCGTCCCAGGTTGCCCAGATGCCATGCCCGGTGTACACCTCGAAAGGTCCATCGTGGATTTCTTGAGACAGGACGATTGCCGATTCGATAATCACATCGGCTTGGGCGATCATCTCGGACAGCCGCAGGCAGCGCTGCATGATGGGGATGCTGTCAGCAATGGCGATGCCCACGCCGCCGCCGCCGATGAGCTGGGGAATGCTGACCAGCACCGGTTTTCCCAGCCTGGCGCCTGCGCCGATCATCGTCTTTGGGTCCGCCCCCCAGCCAGCGACCGTCTCGAATGGCGCTCCAAAAGCCTGCGCAAAGCTCATAATTTCACGCGCCAGGCGCTCGGTGCGCAGCCCCATCGGATAGCCCATGTTGCCGGCAGCTTTGATGATGACATTGCCGGGCAGCTCCCTGCCGCGGTTTAGCAGCGCCTCATCAAGCTCCAGCTCATGTCGTATCTGTTCCCATGTTTCGTCTGAGAGTTGGGTGAACTCGAAGGTGTAGCCCTTGGGCAACAAGGCTGAGTTCACGCCAAGCTGCCTGCCATCCAGGCGCTTGACCTTATCCAGCGTGCCTGCCATCTCATGGGCGACGACCGCCGAACTCGTTGAGACCGAGTCAACGATTCCCTTGGTCATCAGCTCGGCGATCAAGGTCGTGACGCCCTCGTGGAGATTTGGACCGCTTCCGGTGGCAACGAATACCTTTCCACCGCGCTGCTTGGCAGATACGATTTTCTCGATTGCCTGGTCGAGAAGCTCCAGGCTCGCCGGGTCAATCAGCGGCGTATAGCGTTCGATGATTTGTTCGTTGCGAACCATTCTTACCCTATTTTCTAAGGCCAGGTGACTCCCTGCCCTTTTCCTAACACGCCGCGTCCCATCAGAACGCGCTCATCCAGGTCTTCGATGCCGCGCATCAACGAAGACCAAACGGCAAACCACTGCAAGGGAATCATCAAGACGAATGGCGACAGCAAAGGATGAACGGCTGGATAATTTGCAGCGTCGTAAACCAGCACGTGAGCGCCGTTAGCTTCGCAGACCTGCTGGACGCGTTCGCTCACCGGGCGCGACTCGTCAGTTCCCTTCAGGATGACGATGGCGGGTTTCTCGCGGTCGAACATCTCGACCGGTCCATGACGGAATTCCGTTGTTTCGATGAACGAACCATTGACCCGCATGTTCTCCATGAACACCGTCAAGCCAAACTTGTATGCCAGTCCATAGAGTGGACCGCACCCCAGCGTATAAAACAAGCGTTCATTGACAAATTCCTCTGCCAGTTTGCGCGCCGGTTCTTCCTCCTCGATATACTGCCGGCTAAGCAAGCCAGGCAGTTGATAGAGATCCTTCAGGATGGCTTCGGCGCCCTGCATGCCCTGTAACCGGGCGATTTCTAGCGCAAAAACGTGCATGGCTGCCATGGGCAGGATATAAAGCGCCTTTGAGTTGTAAGGGATGACAGCGCTGGCTTCACGACCCATCAGGCTGTCCGCCTGGTTAACGATGGCGATCGTGTAGGCGCCGCGCTGGTTGGCATGTCGTAAAGCAACGACGGCGTCTTCGGTTGCGCCTGAGTAAGATGAAACAAAAACCCAGGCTTTCTTCCCCAGGCGGGCTGGATTGCGCCAGACAAACTCATAGGCGGTGAGCCAGTCGCTGGTCAGGTCGGTGAATTTATCCAGCAGGTATTTACCAGGGTAAAGATTGACCCACGAATTCCCGCAGCCGACAAAGTAAATGTGCTGTACGCCTTCTTCCACCGCGCGTCGGGCAAGCGTGCGGATTGCCTCGCTTTGTTCACCTAAAAAACGCTCCAGGTGAGGTCCTATCACGGGCGCTGTGAATAGGTTGCTTTGCCGGGCTTTTTCAACAAGTTGCTCAAGTATCATGAAGTTCTCCATTGATAGATTGATTTATCGCTGTCAGGCTGCAAAGCGCGCTGGTCCTGGTTCAGCAGGGCTGAAGTTCCAGGCGCCTTTCATCCCTGGCTGCGTGATGTCTCAGTCCATGTGCACCATGAGCTTCAAGGTGTTTTGCCCGCCAAAGGTGTCAAACACTTTGAGATAATCTTTGAGGGCGAAGCGGTGCGAAATCAAGTTTTCCACCCGCACCTTCTGACTGGCTAACAAGCGCACAGCACGCGCCGTAGCAAAGGGGTTATTGAATGAGCCGGAAATTTTTAGTTCATAATCATTGATGTAATAGGGATTGACCTCGATGCGTCCGTCGGAGGGACTGCAGCCAAACCAGACAATGTTGCCTCCCTTGCGAGCGTAATAGACTGACGCTGCTTGCAGCTTGAGGTTTCCAGCGGCTTCATACACGACATCGGCGCCAATGCGCCGGATTTTACGCAGCTCAGCATCGACATCCTGAGTCGTTGGGTCGATGACATGGGTAGCGCCGTTTTCCAGCGCCTTCTCGCGGCGGTAGCGGATGGGTTCGCTGACGATGACATGCGCCGCGCCAGCCTGGAGGGCAAGCTGAGTCAACAGGTTGCCCATTCCGCCGGCGCCCAGCACCAGCACGGTGTCTCCTGCGCGGATATGCCCCATCTCGATTCCCCGAATGGCGCAGGCAAGCGGTTCACAGAATGCTGCTGCCTCGAAGCTGACCTCGTCCGGAATTTTGTACACGTTGGTTTCGGGCATGACGCAGTATTCGGCGTCTGCGCCGTGAATGTGAACGCCCATCGAGGAGAGGTTTTCACATAAGTGTTCGCTGCCCATGCGGCAGTATTCGCAGCGCCGGCACACCCGGTTGGGATCGACGGTTACCCGGTCGCCCGGCTGAAGGGTGGTAACGCCGCTGCCTGCAGCGGCAACAACGCCTGAAAATTCGTGACCGATGATCACCGGATAGACAGCCGGGAAACCCCCTACGTATAGTGAGTGGTCTGTGCCGCACACACCGCACGCCTTGATGCGAATCAAGACCTCGCCGGGTCCCGGTTCCGGCGTTTCGACCTCTGTGACCTTGATGTTGCCTGGTTGATAAAGAACAGCGGCTTTCAATTAAGCTTCTCCTATGAAATCTCAGGGTAGGTTATTTGCCCCCCACTTCCCAATAAGACATTGCCGGCGACAGGCTGCCTTTGATCAACAGCTCGAAGGCGGCGCTGTCTGCCGGTCGCGGGTTCGAAGCATCCATGCCGGGGCGGTTGACCAGCGCCATCACTCCGCTGAGGTCGCCGCCAACGCCCAAGGCTGCCAACCCTTGCGGCAGTCCGATGTCCTGAATCAGGTTGCGCACCACTGCGGGAGACCGGCGGGCGGCTTCTCGCTCGCTCATGAAGCCGTCATCTTCGCCCATCAGGTGGGTGATGCTGGCATACTTTGCCGTGTTTGCCGCGCAGTTATATTCCATCACGGCTGGAAGCGTTAGCGAAACGCTCAGCCCGTGACCCGTGTCGAATATAGCTCCGACGGCTTCTCCAATCACATGCGCCAAGCAGGTGTCGGCGTGGGTAATGGCAATCCCTGCCAGCGTGTTGGCAAAGAGCATGTTCGTGCGCGCTTCGATATCTTTGCCGTTATAAACTGCCCGGCGCAGGTACAATCCCGTCAGGCGGATGGCTTCAGCGGCAAACAGATCAGACATCGGAGAGGCGAGCCGAGATGTGTACGCTTCGATGGCATGGGTCAATGTGTCCATGCCTGTTGCCGCGGTCATGGCGGGCGGCAGCGAGAGGGTCAGCAGTGGATCGATGATCGAGACTTTTGGAAAGAACTGCTGCCGGGCAAAGCCTTCTTTGCGGCGCAGCTCGCGGTTGCTGATCACAGAATAGAACGTTGCTTCGGAACCGGTGCCAGCAGTTGTTGGCACGGCGACGATCGGCAGTGAAGGGTGGGTGATGGGGGCGCCTTCGTAAATCTTCCAAATGTCCAGGTTTTCGGGCGCGGCGACGGCAATTGCCTTGGCAACGTCCATTGGGCTTCCCCCGCCCAACCCGATGACAACGTCGCAATTCTCGCCGCGAGCCAGCTCGGCGCCCTCGTTGACACAGGTATGGGTGGGATTGGCAGTCGCTTTGGCGTAGAACACACTGCTGACGCCATGCTTTTCTAGCATCGCCGTCGCCTGGGCAACAGTTTCAGCCAGGCTCTGGCTTGGGTAGGTTACCAACAGGGCGCGTTTACCCAGCGCGGCAACTTCCTCGCCCAGGGTCTGGAATTTGCCTGCGCCAAAGATCAGGCGTGTCGGAAAAAAGAAATTAAAGTTAAACATCGTCCACAATCTTCCTTTCATCACATGGAGGTGAAGGAACTTCTACAACCTGGGTGACAATATTCATCTTTTGCCAAAAGTCGAGATAGGCGGGCGCAACGCACTGATCGGTGATCACGACATCGATTGATTCCCAGCCGCAGACGCGGTGTAAGGTGTCTTTGCCGAATTTCGAGGCATCGCCCACCAGGATAACCTGGTCGCTGTTTTGGATGGAGATTTGCTTCAGGGGGACTTCTTCGAGCACAATATTGGTAATGCCAAACTCGATGCTGGCAGCGTCTATTCCCAGGAAGAATTTATTCGCCCTGAGGTTTTTGAGCATGGCTTCGGCGTAAGGACCGTAAGTTGAATAAAACGACCTGCGCAGCCGTCCCCCCAGCAGGATGACATCGATTCCCGGGTCGGGGCACAGTTCTTTGGCAACCATCAGGTCGCAGGTGATGACAGTCAGGTGTCTGTAATGCAGCGATCGCAGGCTATGGGCGATTTGCGCATTGGTGGTGCCAGAGTCCAGGATGATTACATCGTCATCTTTCACCATTGAGGCAGCAGCAAAGCCGATGACTCGCTTGGCTTCATGGTGTAAATAAACCTTCGTCTCATATTGGGGCTCGATGAAACCATCGAACAAGCTGGTGGCGGATGAACCGCCGTGATCGATTCGCACCAATCCCTGCTCGCTCAAGCTTTTCAGGTCGCGGCGAATGGTTGCTGCTGTAACCTTGAAAGTGCGCGCCAGCTCATCGTTTTCGATGAAACCTCGCTCGCGAATCATTTGGAGGATTTTGGCTTGCCGTTCGACTTTTATCATCTTTGATAAAGAATAAACAAAAAACGACAAAATACTTTTTCTTTTATTTTTCTTTGTGTATTATAATAGATAAAAACAGACTGTCAAGAAAAATTCTTGTATGATTGCCTCGTCTTTGATTTGTATCATTGGAAATCTCAACATTGATTTGATCATTCGTCAGGTGCCGCACCTGCCCGCCTGGGGGCAAGAAGTGATGGGAAAGAGTCATATGCAGGTCTCTTCTGGGCAGGCGGGTTATCTGGCGTTTGCATTGAGCCGGTTGGGGATGCCTCCCAGCCTGATTGGCAATGTGGGTGATGACGCCTTGGGTCGGCAAATCCTTGCCGACCTGGCTGCTTTTAATGTGGATACCAGCGGCGTGGCGGTCATCCCACGGGGGCAAACCGGCATCTCCGTTGCCATTGTCCGGCAGGATGGGGAGCGGGCATTCGTTTCCAACCTGGGCTGCCTGGCAGATTTCTCTGAAAAGATGGTGACTGACCATTGGGATTTGGTCGAGGCGGCAGAGGTCGTTTGCCTGGTGGGAATCTTCTGTCTGCCGGGGGTTTCATTCCAGGCGCTCTCTGAGATATTGGCGCGTGCTCGCTTGGCGGGCAAGGTAACCGTCCTGGATACCGGCTGGGACCCTGCCGGCTGGACTGCTGACACCCAGTCGGGGATGCGAACAATGTTGAAAGAAGTGACGTTGTTCTTGCCTAACCTGGACGAAGCGCGGGCATTGACCGGCATGAACCAGGCGGCTGAAGCTGCCGAGGCGTTGCAAGCCTTGGGACCTGAGACGGTGGTGGTGAAGTGCGGCGCAGAGGGAAGCCATGCCCGTCAGGGCAATCGGGTTTGTCAGGTCCCTGCCCGCGAGGTACAGGTCTTCGATGCCGTTGGGGCAGGAGATGTGTTCAACGCCGGTTTTCTCTATGGGCTAAACCAGGGATGGGAGCTCGAGGATTGTCTTAAATTTGGCAATTCAGCCTCGTCAATTTACATATCCAGGCAAGCGGACCGCTTTCCTGATTTGGAGCAGGTGATGAAAATTTTTTGGGAGTATCCACGATGATCGATTTCCACACCCATCCGGTCATGATCAAGGAATTGCAAGAGAGCGATCCAGAGCTGGCGCGCCGCATCCGGGATGTCTTCGGTTTTTTCTTCCCGGCTCAGCCGCTGGAAGGTTTTTTGTTGGAGATGGACGAAGCGGGCATCGAGCAGGCGGTCCTGCTGCCGGTGGACTGCACCACTGCCCATGGCGGCGCGGTCGTGTCGAATGAACAGGTGGCGCGCCTGGTCGAAAAGAATTCGCGTTTCATTGGTTTCGCTTCGGTGGATCCTTTGCAGCCAGACGCGCCCCGGCAGTTGGAAATTGCCGTCAGGCAGTGGGGGTTGCGGGGGTTGAAGCTCGACCCGGCATTGCAACGTTTTTATCCCAACGATGTTGAACGGGCACATCCAGTTTACCAGGTCTGCGCTGAGTTGAGCTTGCCTGTTGTGATGCATTGCGGGATGAGCTGGGCGCCGCTTGGTCAGGCAAAATATGCGCAACCCTTGATGCTCGAAGAAGTCATCCAGGCGTTTCCTGGGGTGAACTTCATCCTGGCGCACTTTGCCTACCCATGGATTCATGAGGCGACCATGCTGGCGATCAAGTATCCAAACGTGTACCTGGATACAGCTATCCTTTACAGCGGCACTCCTGGAGATGCCATGCAGAAGGTGCTGGGTGAACAGGTTGGGCTCCATGTGGTGGAGCGCAGCCTGTGGAATAAGATTGTCTTTGGCAGCAATTATCCGCGCATTGATATGCGCCGGTGTGTGCGCGGCATTCGGAGTTTAGGTCTCAAACCCAGCACCTTGCAATGCATCCAGTATGAAAATGCCCGGCAGCTACTGGGGAACGGGAGGTAACAATGAAATCGATCGTCCATCGCATCAACCTGCAAACCCGCCATGAAACGGAGATGATCGACATCACCCCACAGGTGCTTAGCCTGGTGGCAGGCTCAGGCGTACAGAACGGAACCGTTTTTGTTCTCAGCTTGCACACCACCACTGGAATCACCGTGAATGAGGGGCTTCCCGACCTGGAAAAGGACATTACCGAGATGATTCAGCGCCTGGTCCCTGATGGGCAGAGCTATCATCATGCCCGCTTCTTGCATTCTGACGGGCAAATGGCAGTCAACGCCCCGTCGCATCTGCGCGGCGCATTGCTGGGTTTCCAGGTCTTCTTCCCGATCGAAGCCGGCGCCGTGGTGCGCGGCGCTCGCCAGACGGTGTATTTTGTGGAGCTTGATGGACCCCAATATCGCACATTTGTTGTGCAGATCATCGGGGAGTAACTTTACTGTTCCGTCAATAACCAAACGAGCGCTTGGTTGGCGGGTAATTCGATTGGAATTGCACCACGATGGTTCTTGGGCAGCGCGCCGTGCCAGCTCTCGATCACTTGCCAGCCATCTGCCAGGTGAAGCACGGTTTGTAGTATATCCGGGCTATAGTTGATCAGCGCTGCCACGCGCCGGCTTTTGTCCAGTGGGTGCTCGGTCATGCCCAGGTAAGGATGTTCCTTATGTAGGATGCGCTGCCCGAGGCGGCGGTCTGCAATGCGCTGATAGATGCGCCAGAACGGCTGAGCGCCAGCGCCGTGAAATGCGCCGGGCGTGTTGCTCAGGTAGATTTCAATGGGCGCGCTCAGAAAAAACACCTGTCCCTTTCCGTAATCGTAGCGGGTAAAAGCAGGGTTGTTATCCTGTTCACTTCCCAGCACCTCAGCGCCAACTGGTCGTAAATCCAGGCGTACTGGGGCGTCGAGCGTCAATGTTGGCATGCCAGGCAGCCACGACAGGCAGATTTCTGCGAGGTCATGACGCTTCTGGCGGGTCTGGATTTCCAGCCCGAAGGCTTCTTTGAAGGCGGATAGCACGCAATCTGCATGAGACAGGTACAGAGTTGCTCCCTGCCGAACGTTTTCCAGCAGTTGTAACCATAAATGCCGCGGCAGGGAAGCGCCGCCGCTGGCGGAGGGCACCAGATAGAGCGCAGACGGGCGCAGCGGTTGATCGGGGTATTGAAAGGTCAGGTCGAAGCCAGCCTGTTTTGCCAGGATGAAGCTGGCATAGGCTGCTCCCCAGGGTTCTTGACCGTGCGACAGGATGCAGACGCCCTCGGTCAGCCGCGGCGGCAGGGCTTTGAACGGCAATCCCTCCAGGAATCGGCGGAACCGCTGGAACTCCTCGACTACGGGCTTGGGGCTGCGGTCAATGCGGAAAAGTCCCAGCTCGCGCTCGAAAGCTGCCCAGTCGTACGGCGCATGCGCCAGGTGAGCCTGGTCATAAGCGCACCACCACAACAGTCCATGGCAATCATGCGCCCATAGCGAAAAGAGATTTGTGCGCAGGTAATCAGCGGCGATTGCCTCGCTGCAAATGCCCGGACCCAACGTGCCTACTTCTTCTGCCAGGGCAGGGCGGTTACCGCAATCGCCGTACCAGCGGGTCTGAGCCGTCGCATGCAACAGGTTGCGCAGCGTGTTCACCGGGTCCTGGTCGCAATGCGGGGTAAAGTAGGGGTAGGGATGGGTGGTCAATACCTCCAGTAGCTCAGCCTGGTGGCGGATGCGCCAGGGTCCGTTGTCATCTGGTTCGTCCAGGCTGTGCATCCCAGAGACGATTGGTCGGCTGTGATCTTCACTGCGGATGGCTCCTGTGATCGTTGCCGTCCAGCTCCAGGCGGCGGCAGCCGACGGCACTGGCGCAATGCAGTTGCACTCATTGCCCAGGTCCCATGCCAGGATTGCCGGGTGATCCTTGAAATGCTTCACGAAGCAGCGTACGAAGCGCACTTCCCATTGTATTGCGGTTGGATCTGTGAGCAAGTTAAGCCCTTGCAGCGCTGGAGGGGCAAACAAACGCCCGCTCATCCAACCTGTGAGCAGCCCAACGATCAGCTTCAAGCCATATTTCTCAGCCAAGTCTGCCAGGCATCCAAAGCGTTCGAGCATTTCAATGGACATGCCGGCTTGCCCAGTTTCATCCTCTGGAAGCAAGGCTTCACCGAAGCGGACCTGTTGCGGTCTGCCTGCTCCGCCATAGAGCTGGTGAATTGGCTGGAAATCGGACCAGAGTGGAAAGACTCGCAGCACCTGCAAGCCAGCCTGAGCCAGTTGGCGCATGTCAGCTTCGACAATCTCCGGCTGCCAGTCAGACCACATGGCTGTGCCAGCATGGGATGCCCAGTAATTGCAGCCGATGAGGAACGCGCCGGGAGTGGTTAAAGGATTTTGAGTGGAATTATTCATATCAACGCTCTTTCTTGAATGGGGTCTTGTGATCACGCCTCCGCCAGAATCAGATCATGCACAGCTCTGACGGCGGGTTCTGCGTCCTCGCCAGCTACCACCAGGCTGATGGACACTTCTGATGAGCCTTGGGCAATGGCAATGACATTGACATTGTGGTTGCCAAGCGCGCCGAAGATGCGCCCGGCGACGCCCGGGGTGTGCATCATCCCAGCGCCGACGACTGTGATAATTGCCACCTCTGGGGTCGACCAGACGCGGTCGATGTCATCATGTAGCAGCTCAGAGGCGAAGGTTTGTTCCAACGCCTGGATGACGCGCTCGGCAGCTTCGGCTGGCACAGCAAAACAGATGGACTGTTCCGAAGAAGCCTGGGTGATGAGGGGAACGCTGGTGCCCGTGGAAGCGACTGCACTGAAGGTGCGCGCGGCAACGCCTGGCACGCCCAGCATGCCGCGCCCTTCCACCGTCACCAGTCGTTGACCACGGATGGCTGTGACCGCCTTGATAACGCCTTTCTTATCCTGACGTTTGCCGTTCAGCCCATTATCGGCGACCAGGCGCGTGCCGGGGTGATTCGGCTGGAAGGTGTTGCAGATGCGCAAGCCAATCCCGGCGTCGAGCACCGGGCGGATGGTCTTGGGGTGCAAGACTTTCGCGCCGTAGAATGCCAGTTCGGCAATCTCGCGGTAATTGATCTCTGGAATGGTGCGCGCCTGGGGCACCAGGCGGGGATCGGCGGTCATGACCCCATTGACATCGGTCCAGATCCAGACTTCATCCGCTGGCAGGACTGCGCCCAGGATGCCGGCGGTGTAATCGCTTCCGCCGCGACCCAAAGTGGTGGTGATGCCTTCGGGGGTTGCGCCAATAAAGCCAGTTACCACCGGGGCGATTCGTTGAGCCAGGAAGGGTTCAAGCACCTGGCGGGTTTTGAGTGTAGTTGCTGCGAAATCTGGGTGAGCGTTTTGGAAGTGGTCATCGGTCACGATCAAGCTGGTTGCTTCGATGAATTGAGAAGGAACCCCGCCAGCTTCGAGACAGGCTGAAAGCAGGCGCACGCTCATGCGTTCGCCGAGCGCGGCAACGGCATCCAGGGCGCGCGGCGTTGCCTCGCCCAGGATATTAATTGCCTGACACAGGTTCACGAACTCGGCGATCAGGTGATCGATTTCCCATTTCACCTGGGCGCGAAGGACCGGCGATAGAAGCAGCGCGTCCGCGATGCTTTCGTGGAGCTGGCGCAGGCGGCTTTCGTTCTGGCGAAAGATTTGTGGTTCTCCGGCAGCCGCGCGGTTAGCGCCCTCTAGCAGCAGGTTAGTGACAGAAGCCAATGCCGAGGTGACGACAACGACCCGGCGCCAATCCTGCTGAGCCTGGCGCACGAGCGCGACCGCCTGCGCCATGGCATCAGGAGTGCCGACTGAGGTGCCGCCGAATTTCATGACCAGCGTTTTGGAATTTGGATTTTTGAGTTGACTGACCATAAGTTATCTCCAGGCAATGATCTCTTCCAGTCGATTCAGTTGCGCCGGGATTCGAGCAAGGGCTGATGATTGGCGCACGATGATGTCAGGGTCCTTCAGCCCATGCCCGGTGCACACCGCCACGATGCGGGCGCCCTTTATGTCCAGGCGTCCAGCCAGAACCTCGGCTGCAAAACCCGCCAGCCCGGCGGCTGAGGCAGGCTCTACCCAAAGCCCCTCTGATGCCAGCCTGGTCTGCATGGCAAGGATGGCAGCGTCATCCACAGCAATGATACGCCCGCCTGACTCCTCTGCCGCCGCCAGCGCCTGTTCCCCGCGCGCCGGCTTGCCGATGCGGATGGCGGTCGCAATTGTCTCAGGGTTCTTCACGGGGTTCCCCAGCACCAGCGGAGCGGCGCCGGCTGCCTGAACTCCCAAAAGGCGGGGTAGCCCGCATGCGTAACAGGCGTCATACTTCTTGAAGCCCATCCAGTAAGCTGTGATATTTCCAGCGTTGCCTACCGGCAGGCACAGCCAGTCTGGCGATTCTCCCAGATCATCGCAAATCTCAAAAGCAGCGGTTTGCTGCCCCTCCAGCCGGTAGGGATTGAGCGAATTAACCAAAGCAATTGGGCGATTTTGTGATAGTTCCAATACCAGGTTCAGGGCTTCGTCGAATGACCCTTCGATTTGGATGACCTGTGCGCCATAGGCAATCGCTCCGGCTAATTTGCCGGCGGCAACCTTGCCTTCAGGGATGAGCACGATACAGCGCAATCCAGCTCGCGCGGCATACGCTGCGGCTGAGGCAGCCGTGTTCCCAGTCGAGGCGCAAACGACGGTCTGCGCGCCGCGCCCTGCCGCCTCGCCGATGGCAATCGTCATGCCGCGGTCCTTGAAGGAGCCGGTTGGGTTTAGCCCCTCGAACTTGGCATATAGCTCGAAGTCCCCTCCTAGCGCCTCTGCCAGGCGCGGTAATGGGATGAGGGGCGTATTGCCTTCCAGCATGGTAACGTCCTGTGTGTAGTCGGGAATTGCCAGCCAGCGGCGATAACGCTGAAGCACACCAGCGTACCTTTCAGTTCTATGAAGCGGGGCGATGCCTGTTTTGTGCATATCGGAGCACTCCTGCCTTAGCTAATGACTCTGTTAACTTAAAACGCCCCGCTTAAGGGGCGTTGGTGAATAAAGTGACTGGGTAGAACTAAATCAGTCTGCCGCGCAGGCGCCAACGCCCAGGAGATAACCTCGGGTAGTCGTAGTCGTTTTGGCGCTGCACAGGGTCAGGCTGAACATCTTGGCGGCAAATATACCATCAGTCATGGTCAGGGTCAAGAGACGAGTCGATAAAGTTGCATAGGAATTCAGGCATTTCCCACTCGAGGCTATCCTGATGTGTGATTTTCAGCCGCCTTTGGCGAACCATCGCCGGTGTGAGTTTCGTCATCTTGCGTAACCGGATTTTATCGTGTAGGATAGCCTGTGTGGTTTCAATTCATCAATTCGATTACGAGGAGATTCGTTGTGAAAAAGGCTTTGATGGTCTGGGGCGGGTGGGAAGGACATGAACCCAAGCAGTGCGTGGATATCTTTGCACCCTATTTGCGCGAACAGGGTTACCAGGTCGAGATTTCAGACACTCTGGATGTGTACCTGGATACCGCCAAGATGGCATCGCTCGACCTGGTCGTTCCGGTTTGGACAATGGGGACGATCACCAGAGAGCAGGAACATGGTTTGCTGGAAGCCGTTAAGAGCGGCGTAGGAATTGCCGGCTGGCACGGCGGCATGGCAGATTCGTTTCGTCAGAATACCGAATACCAGTTCATGGTTGGCGGTCAATGGGTGGCGCACCCGGGCGGGGTGATTGATTATGAAGTGAACATCATCAACCATTCTGATCCGATTACAGCAGGGTTGGCTGACTTCAAAATGCATTCCGAGCAATATTACATGCACGTTGACCCATCCAATGAGGTGCTGGCAACAACCACTTTTGGTGGCGAGTACTGCCCCTGGATCGAGGGAAACGTCATCCCGGTGGTTTGGAAACGACAGTGGGGTGCGGGCAAGGTGTTTTATTGTTCTTTGGGACACGTGTCGAAAGATTTCGATGTGCCCGAGGCGCGTATCATTATTCAGCGCGGCATGCTCTGGGCCAGCCGCTGAACACAAGCGAATCATTCCGTGCAATCGAACCGGCGATGAAATGCAGGAGGTCATCTATGTCGTATGCTAAAGTCAATGTGGGCGTTGTGGGGTGCGGGAACATCAGTGGAATTTACCTGGAAATGGGACAGACTTTCGAGATCTTGAACATCGTGGCTGTCTCGGACCTGATCCCTGAGCGCGCTGCTGCCCAGGCGGAGAAGTATCACATCCCTCGCGCCTGCAGTGTGGCAGAGCTGATAGCGGATCCTGAAATTGAGATTGTGTTGAACCTCACCACGCCTGACGCCCACGCTGAGATTGGTCAGATGGCGCTGGAACATGGCAAATCGGTGTACAACGAAAAACCACTGGCAATCAGCCGCCAGGAGGCGCAGAAAATGCTGGCGACCGCGCAGGCGAAAAACCTGCTGGTGGGAGGCGCTCCCGATACCTTCCTGGGCGGCGGTCTGCAGACCTGCCGCAAGCTGATCGATGATGGCTGGATCGGCAAGCCGATTGCCGCCACGGCTTTCATGTTGTGCCATGGTCACGAAAGCTGGCACCCGGCGCCCGAATTTTATTATAAGGTGGGCGGAGGTCCCATGTTCGATATGGGTCCCTATTATTTGACTGCCCTGATTGCATTGATGGGACCGGTGCGCCGCGTGACCGGTTCGGCGCGCATCACTTTCCCCGAACGCACCATTACCAGCCAGCCGCTTTTCGGGACGACGATCACCGTGGAGGTGCCCACGCATGTAGCTGCCCTGCTGGACCTTCATTGTGGAGCAGTTGCCACCCTGGTGACCAGCTTCGATGTTTGGGCAGCCAACACGCCGTTGATCGAGATCTATGGGACGCATGGCTCCCTCAGCGCGCCCGACCCCAACACCTTTGGCGGACCGGTGCGAGTGCGGCGGGCGGGCGCTTCTGAATGGAGTGAAATCCCTCTCACTCACGGCTATTCTCGTAACAGCCGCAGCCTGGGGTTAGCAGACATGGCGCATGCCTTGCGTTCGAACCGTCCTCACCGCGCCAGCGGTGAATTGTGCTATCATGTACTGGATATCATGCACGCTATCCATGAAGCCTCGAATGAAGGTCAACATGTTTTGCTGGATAGCGCCTGCGCCCAGCCGGCGCCGCTGCCCTTGGATCTACCGGCTGGAACGCTGGATTGATCTCGATCGATTACAAGTTTAGAAGGAAGGTGTAAAGCTATGCCCTGGGATACCAGCACCCCGGTGTGGATTTGGTTCGTTATCACTTTGATCACGACCGTCTGGTTATGGTTAATCCCTCCAGGCAAGAAATTGCTGGCGATTGTCGTATGGTTGAATTACACCCTGATTCAATCCTTTTTCTTCCTTTCGGTGAACTGGGTGATGGTGAATTATTACCTGCGCCTGCTTGCGCTGTTCCTGTGTGCTGCGCTTGGGTGGCGTTTCTGGCAGTTGCTTCGGCGTAGTCCCTGGCTGCGAGGGGCAAAGGTGCATGAAACCATCGGGTTGACATTCGGATTGATTTTCCTGGCAGCTTTGGGTTACTTGAATGCCCGCGTCTTGCAGTCGTATGATTACAAAAGCGCTGCCGAGCGTCCCCTGCTTGCTCTTTTCCCGTTACGTAATGGGATGTATGTCATCGCCAATGGGGGCAATGGCATGACCGGCTGGGGGATGAATAACCACCTGCATGGCTGGTTCGATGGCGAATCCCCGGAAAATATTCACATGGCTTATGGCATCGATATCTTCGAAATGCGCATTCGCGGTTACCTGGGAAAGAACCTGTTCCCGCGCGCCAATACCGATTACGAAGGGTTTATGGAAATTGTGTATAGCCCATGCATGGGGGTCGTCGCATATGTCGAGGATGGTCATCCGGATGTAGAGCCTTTCGCCCCGGTAGATACCCACCTGGGTAACCATGTTGTCATTCAATGCGATGTTTTCTATGTAACCCTGGGCGGTTTGCGCAATGGCAGCATTATGGTCAAACCGGGGGAATGGGTCAGTTTCAACCGCATGATTGGCATGGTGGGCAATTCCAGCGCTCCTTCTATCCCTCACTTGCATGTCCATGCCACCGTGGGAGGCGTCACTGGCGACCCGGTGCCCATGTTGCACGAAGGTATATTTTCTTCGGTCAATCAATTTGCGGTGCGGAATAAGATTTTCATTCCGCAAAGGTAATGGTTTTGGGTGTTCAGAAGGCATTTCTTCGAGAAAGGAGACGGAGATGTTTCTCTATGAGCATGAGCGGACAAAAGTGATCGTTCTTCGGCTGCGTGCATTGAGCAGCCTGATTCGCCTGGTGGTTCTGGCTTTTTGGGCAATTTTGTTGGGAGCCTTCCTGGCGCTGGTCAATGAGATGGTCTCTCCAGGCACCTGGTGGGTGGGAGGCTTGCTGGGGGTCATCCTGGGTTTCTTGTTCGGCAGCGTGGTAGCTGCCGCCACTGTGGCGATCGTCGAATGGATGGCTCAATTGCTCGTTGCCCAGGGGGAGATCGTGGAAGCGCTCAGGAAAAGAGCTGAGTAGCCATGCTCACTATCCAGGCGTTTCGCGAGGCGCAGGATCAACTTCTTGATTTCCTCCTGCGCATGGTAGCGATGGAGTCGCCCACGACAAATAAAGCCGCAGTGGACAGGCTGGGGAGCTTCTTAGCCCAACAGTTGAGTGAGCTGGGCGCCGTTGTGTCCGTCGAAGGGCGAGAAGCAGTCGGCGACTTGGTACTTGGTCAATGGCGGGGCGGGGAAGGCGGCATATTGGCGCTGTGCCACATGGATACCGTCTATGAACTTGGAACGCTGGCAAAGACCCCCTGGCGCGTGGAAGATAACAGGCTGTATGGTCCCGGCGCGCTGGATATGAAGGCGGGAATCGCAATCTTCTTCCAGGCAGTGCGCCTGATGCAAAAGCACAACCAATTTCCCACACGTCCCCTTGCCATTTTGCTCACCTCGGACGAGGAAACTGGCAGCCTGCATTCCCGATCCCGCATCGAGGCGTTGGCGGCGCAGGCATCGCTGGTGCTTTGCCTGGAACCAGGCTTGCCAGATGGCGCTTTGAAAACCGCCCGCAAGGGAACGGGTGATATCGAGATTGTCGCTCGAGGCCGCGCTGCTCACGCTGGCGCCAATCACTCCCAGGGATGTAATGCGATCGAAGAGCTGGCGCATCACATCCTGTCAGTCCAGCGGTTGACGGATTATGCCCGCGGCACAACAGTCAACGTGGGCATAGTGACTGGAGGCACGCGCAGCAACGTTGTCCCTGATGAGGCGCGCGCCCTGGTCGATTTTCGGGTTGAGAATGCTCAGGAAACGGAGCGCATCCGTCATTGGGCTGAGGCGCTCGAACCGGCGCTGGAAGGCGCAAAAGTGAGCGTCATTGTGACCCAGGACCGTCCGCCCATGCCGCGTGATGAACGGATGGTCGCTACCTTTCAAAAGGCGCAGTCTATTGCCGCCAAGATGGGGTTGACATTGAGCGAAGGCAGCACCGGCGGTGGATCAGATGCCAACTTTGTCGCCGCGTTGGGCGTACCAGTTTTGGATGGCTTGGGCGGCATTGGGGAGGGGGCGCATTCCGAACGCGAATTTGTGCTCATCGACAGCCTTGCCGAACGCGCTGCGCTGCTCTCAGGAATCTTGACCGAATGGAGTTGAGAATGAACCTGTTACAAGAATTTGTCCATGATATTCCCCTGACCACTCCGCTGACCTGGGAACACCCGCCGCTCAAGTGGGAACCTTTACCCAATGGGGGGATGCGCGTGCATGTTCCAGCCGAGGTGGATTATTTCCGCAGCCCGACCGGCGCGCTTGTCAAGGACGACGCTCCTTACCTTTGGCGCTATGTCAGCGGCGATTTCGTCGCCCGGGCGCATGTCAGACCCGCTCACACTAACACGTATGATGCCGGGGCGCTCATGGTGCGCCATGATGAGCGCAATTGGGCGAAGATCTGCTATGAAAGCACCGATTTTGGCACCCGGGCGGCGGTGAGTGTGGTCACCCGCGACGTTTCCGATGACGCCAACGGCGCTGACCTGGAACTCCCAGACCTGTGGCTGCAGATTTGCCGAGTTGGCGATGTCTTCGGCATGCATTACGCCCCCGATGGCAAGAGCTGGCGCATGGTGCGCCTGTTTCATCTGGCGGCGCCGCGCACCATCCAGGTGGGATTGGTGGCGCAATGTCCCATAGGTTCAGGCACGACCGTTGATTTTCTCCATTTTTCCATTGAGCAACGCACCGTCCAAGACCTGCGGGCTGGGGCGTAAGGGAGCTGATGACTGCCTCGATGAACGCGATGGATGAAATCCTGTTGGATTCTATCCCTTTTACGGTCACTCCATCTGACCTGCTCCGGCGCTTAAGGCTCAAGGAAGGCAGTAGTTCAACCCATGACTTCATCGACCTGTGGCAGCAGGCTCAGGAGCTTGTCCGCCCCAAAGCGCTCTACCGGCTGGCTTATATCGAAGAGCGCGGCGATGATTTTGTGTGGGTCAATGGCATCCGGTTGACCAGCCGCATCCTGGCGGTCAATCTCAAAGAGGCGCAGCGGGTCTTTCCGTTCATCGTCACCTGCGGCAGTGAGATCGAAGCCTGGGCGGCTGGCGTGGAGGGCTTCCTGGGTAAGTTCTGGGCAGATGCCATCATGGAAGAGGCGCTGAGCGTTGCTTACAAGTACCTGGAAGATCATTTGATTCAGGTATACCAGCCTGGTCATACTTCGATTATGAACCCTGGTTCGCTGGAGGATTGGCCTCTCCAACAGCAAAAGCCGCTTTTTGACCTTTTTACGAATCCAGAAGCGAGCGTTGGTGTGCGCCTGACAGAAAGCTATTTGATGCTGCCGCGAAAATCAGTTTCCGGGTTACTGTTTCCGCTGGAGACCAGCTTTGTCTCCTGCCAGCTCTGCCCGCGGGAGATCTGTCCAAGCCGGCGCGCTCCTTACGATGCAACGTTGCTGGCAAGCCGGTATGCCTGAGTTTGCCAGCATCAAAGTCTGACTTCAACGAGGTATTCCTGGGGTAAAATTAGGTTCTAATTCATCTCAAGGATTCGTCGTTGTTCGAACTCATCTTCCTCGGCACCTCCGCTTCGGCGCCCTCCGTGCGCCGCGGGCTTTCAGCTCAGGTGGTCATGCACAATGAACACCGTTTTTTGATCGACTGCGGCGAAGGGACGCAGCGTCAAATTCTGCAATCGGGGCTGGGCTTCAAACGCCTCAACCGCATCTTGATCACCCACGGACACCTGGATCACATCCTGGGTTTGGCAGGTTTGATTTCTACGTTTTCTCGCTGGGAAACGATCGAAGAGCTTGAAATCTATGGCGGGCGCTGGGCGCTCGACCGCATTCGTGAGTTGATCTATGGCGTAGTGCTGCGCGGCGCCGAACCGCCCATGGCATTGCACTTGCGCGAGATCAGACCTGGGGTCATTTTTGAAGCCGAAGATTTTGCGGTTACAGCTTTTCCAGTCTGGCACCGTGGTCCTGATTGTTATGGTTATCTCTTCGAAGAAAAAGACCGCCGTCCTTTCCTGCCTGAGAGGGCTGAAGCGTTGAACATCCCCGCCGGACCCTGGCGGAGGGATCTGGTGAATGGGCAGGCTGTCACGCTGCCAGATGGACGGGTTGTTCAGCCGGATGAAGTGCTCGGTGAATTGCGCCCTGGCACCCGCCTGGTGCACGTCGGCGACGTTGGGCGCACCCATGATTTGGAAAACGTCTGTCGTGAGGCGGATGCGCTGGTCATCGAGGCGACCTATCTCGAAGAAGAAGCGGCGATGGCAGAGCAGTTTGCCCACCTGACAGCCCGCCAGGCGGCGCTGCTGGCTGCCAGGGTAGGCGTGCGGCACCTGATTCTCACCCACATCTCTCGCCGCTACCGGGAGCGTGATGTGCTGGCAGAAGCCCAGGCTATCTTCCCGGCTTCTGTTGTGGCGCGAGATTTCGACGCCTTCCAGGTGCGCCGCGGCGAGTTGTTGCGGGTCAAATACGAGGCGGAATCAGATTAAGAGAATGCTGGCGATTAGCGGTCTTTTTTTCAGAGAGCGCTGTATTGAGAGGTTATCGATAGTTTTTCAGGAGGAATTACCCAAGCGATGAAAATTGCGTTGATAGGCGCTGGAAGCGGCGCTTTTTCACTTTCTTTAATCCGTGATATTTGCCTGACCCCCAGCCTGAAAGGCTGCACGGTCAGCTTTATGGACATCAATCCGGACCGCCTGGAGGGAAGTTACGCGTTGTGCCGCCGTTATGCGGCAGAGCTGGGAGTACACCTGGAATTCGAGAAAACCCTCGACCGCCAGGAAAGTTTGAGCGGGGCTGATTATGTCATCAACACCGCCCTGGCTGCCGGTCATCATCGGCTGCGCGCCGGTTGGGAAATTGCCCGGCGTTATGGTTATCGCTGGGGAGGCAGCCTGGCAATCATGCACGATGAAGCCTTCTGGATTAATTTTTATCAGTTCCGGCTGTTCGAGTCGCTGGCGCAAGATATCTTGCGCATATGCCCTCAAGCGTGGTATTTACAGGTTGCCAACCCTGTTTTTGGCGGCGTTACCCTTCTCTCCCGAAAGTACCCTGCCTTGAAAATGGTTGGGCTGTGCCATGGTTTTTCGGGCGTTTACCATGTCGCTTCGCTCTTGGGGTTGGGGCGCGACGGCTTGGATTTTGAGGTGGCTGGCGTCAACCATTTCCTCTGGCTGACGCGCTTGACTTATCAAGGGGCGAATCAACTGCCGCGCTTTGCAGAATGGGTCGAAAAGGAATCCGAAGCCTATTTTCAAACCTGCAGCGAGGGCGATCACATGGGTCCCAAACCGGTAGATATTTACCGCCGGCTTGGCGCAGTACCGATTGGCGACACGGCGACTGCCGGGGGCGGCGCCTGGGGTTGGTGGTATCATCGCGATGCAGAGACCGAAAAGCGCTGGAAGGAAAATCCAGGCAAGTTTTGGGAATGGTATTTCGACTGGGTGGAGGGCAATGCCAGGGAAAATCTGCGGGTCAGCCGGGATGCCAACGCCAGGATGACTGACTATCTCAAGCCGGTGAAATCTGGCGAGCAGATTGTCCCGCTCATCGAAGCGCTGGAAACCGGTGAACAGCGGATTTGCATTGTCAACATACCCAACCGGGGCAAGTTCCTGGCGGGCGTGCCGGAGGATATCGCCGTAGAAATTCCTGCCTGGGTTGATCAGGGGGCTGTGCGGGGCATTCCAACCAGGGAGCTGCCGCCTGCCGTGCTGGCTTACCTGCTGCGCGACCGCGTGGCGCCCGTCGAGTTAGAATTGGCGGCATATCTTGCCGGCAGCCGCCGTCTGTTGGAAGAACTGATCATGCTCGATCCCTGGACCACATCCCAACACCAGGCGCGCCAGTTCCTCGACGAAATCCTGGCGATGGAAGAGCATCAGGAAATGAAATCTCACTACCGGCTTGTCGGGTGATGGCGATTGGAGGCTTGTATGCCCCATCCTGGAAACATGGTGAACATTTTCGTCGACTCAACCTCGGCTTTCCAGTCCATCGATGGCTTTGGCGTCAATATCAATGCGAAATACTGGGACGAGGGCAGGCTGATTCCCGCGCTGGAGCTACTGGTGGACGACCTGGGCGCCACGTTGTTCCGGGTGGATGTCTGGGGAAAATCCAATTGGATCGATCCTACTGGCAAGATTGGACCGGCTTCTTTGGACGAGCACAATTTAGAGTCGATCTACCGGGGCGACATCTTCCAACGCGGCTGGCAGATGATGCGCTGGATGAACAGCCGCGGCATACAGCCCTATCTGACCGCCAGCGGGGATGTGCCTGCCTGGATGCTGGGATCCGATGGAAAGACTCTGACTGATTTCGCAGATTTTTCCCGCATGTTGGCATCGATGGTGGAGTGGGCGAAAAAGCGGGAGCAGATCGATTTGAGGCTGTTTGGACCGTTGAACGAGACGGACCTTGGCAGCCCTGAGGGTCCGACCGTTGCCCCGCCTGATTTTGTGCGCGTTTGTGAAATTTTGGTGGACGAGCTTGAAATCCGCGGCTTGGATGACATCCGGCTGGTGGTGGCTGAACAGAGCCGGTTCGATGATTCCTACCTGCGCGAGTTGGCGCAGTCCCAAAAATTGAGCGAGCGTATCGGAGCCTTTGGCATGCACGATTACACTGGATATTCCAGGGAAGCTTATCAGGCTGTCCGCCAGGCTGTGCAGAGCGGTCTTAATCCGGAAATCCCTTTGTGGATGACTGAATATGGCGACCTGGAACAAAGCGGGGAACGGGAATGGTATGTTGCCTGGGTGATGACTCAGCGCCTGTTCGATCACCTTGAGAATGGGTTCAGCGCTTCGCTGGTTTGGGATGCCTTCGACAATTACCATGATCACGATGAAGCCTGGACGATTTATGGGCTGCTGCGCGCCGGGCTGCGCCTCTACACACCCAAGAAGCGCTATTACGCCTGCAAGCAGGTCTTCCGCTTTGTCCGTCCAGGGTTTGTGCGCCTGGCGGCTGAGAGCGATTCACCCGGTGTGCGCGTGCTGGCTTTTAGCGACCCAGCCCGTGAGCAGTTCACCGTGGTGGGAATTAACCAATCGAATCTGCCCGCCTGGCTGAATGTGCTGTTGAAAGGTTTTCCAGAGGAAGTGTTACGGGGCAAGGTGAGCTATTACCGCACCTCACAGGATGAAAATTGTCATACGGTGGACCGCCTGCCAGCCAGTGGAATGCATTGGCCGTTTACCGGCATCACTGCCAGGGTGCCAGCTGCCAGCATCTTTACCCTCACCACGCTCAACACCTGAAGCTGTAGATGCAAGCCAGCACAGCCAACATGACACGGTTGATCAAATTATCCCTGGTTTATTTATGTTCGATTGAGATGAGTACGAGGCGATCATGCAAGACTTAAGACCTGGCGCGGTCATCTTATTCGGCTCTGGAGAAACCTCGCCTTCAAGCGGCAAAACGCACGAGTATATCGCCAGTCAACTAACAACACCTTTTCAGATCAACATTCTGGAAACCCCGGCAGGGTTTCAGCCCAATTCCAGCCTGGTTGCGCAGGAGGTGGCAGATTTTATGGCGCTTCGCTTGCAAAATTATGCCCCTCAGATTCGAGTGATTCCAGCGCGCCAGAAAGGGACGTCGTTTTCGCCCGATGACCCTCAGATCACGGAGCCTCTGTGGGACTCGGATTGGATCTTTCTGGGTCCTGGCAGTCCAACTTATGCCGTCAGGCAGTTGCAGTACAGCCTGGCTTATCACATACTGGTCGCACGCCATCGGTTGGGGGCTACCTTGATGCTGGCTAGCGCGGGCGTTTTGGCGCTGAGCGCTTACGTCCTCCCAGTGTATGAGGTCTACAAAGCGGGGGAAGACCTTCATTGGCAGGCAGGTTTGGATTTCTTCGGCGCTTATGGTCTGTCGCTGGTATTTATACCCCACTGGAATAATACAGATGGCGGCGTCAAGCTGGATACCAGCCACTGCTATATGGGCAAAGAGCGCTTCCAACGCCTGGTCGCTCTATTGCCTGCCGGTCAGACCATCGTTGGTCTGGATGAACATACCTCACTAATTATGGAGCTTTCAGAAGGACGCTGTCGCGTCATGGGGCGCGGCGGGGTGATTCTTCTGCGAGGCGTGCAGGAGGAATATTTTCGAAGTGGTTCGACTTTTCCTTGTGACGCTTTAGGCGACTTCAGACTTCCGGCATCTTTGGATGATATACCGATGGAAATATGGCAGCAGGCGCTCGAACGCCGGCGCGGGAGAGGACAACCGCAAGAGGTGATTCCGGATGAGGTGCGCGCCCTGGTCGCAGAACGCCAGCACGCGCGCCTGCAAAAAGATTGGGCGCGTGCGGACCAATTGCGCGCTCAAATTGCCTCATTGGGTTGGGAAGTGCGCGACACACCGCAAGGCGTTGAAATAATCAGGAAGTGATTCTTTTCTTTGCTCAAGTGAGATCGAGCAAACCCTGGTGACCTTCCTGATAAGCCTGCCAGATTTTTTCCGCCACCTGCTGCGGGGTTAAGTGATGCGGCGGCAGCTTGAAAGGCACCTTTTGCCAGAAATCTGTGGCAACTGCGGCAGGACGCGCCACGCTTACCTTCATCCGGGTTTCCTTGCGAACCGTTTCGGCAAAAGCTTCTAGTCCAGCTTTGGCAGCTGCGTAAGCGCTTAGCCCTGGCAGGCGCAGCCGTTCATGGATGGCTCCCAGGTAGAATAGATGGGCGGTTGGCGCCAGCAAAGGGATGCTGGACTGAGTGGTCAAGAACGCTCCGGTCAGGTTAGCGTCGAGAATCCGCTGCCAGGTCTGCAGCGTCATTTTAGCCACCTGCTGCGACGTAATATCGCCGCAGGCATAGATAAATAACGCCGACTGATCAATTTCCTGGCTCATGCTGGTAACCGCCGTTTGAACCGAAAATGGGTTGTTCACATCCGCTTCGAAGATGTAAGGCGTGATCTCCGTCAGCGTAGTGACGTTGTGTCCGGCAGCCAGGACTTTCAAACCCTTTTCGACCAGGTGAGCCGCCAGCGCGCTGCCAATCCCGCCTGCCGCGCCCCATAGAATCACAGATTCGCTCATCGGTAACCTCCAGAATGGGATGACGTCATTATACGCATTTTTTGCGGCTTTTGAGCCTTGGAGAATTCGTTTATAATTCCTTAATTCTTGTTTTCCGAGGACCAGTTCATGACTCAAAGTCGTCTCAGTAAGTATCCTGCTTCCATTCAAGTGTTTGTCCAGGCGCTCGTCAATTGGTGGGATGATTGGGTAGGGCAGGTTGTTTTGGGTATCCTGTGGGTTTTTGCCTGGATGACCGTGATTCTCGGTCCGCCGGTGACCTTCGGCTTGTGTTATGTCGAAAGCCGCCTGGTGCGCGGGGAAAGCCTGGGTTTTCGTGGTTTAGTCGAAGGCGTCAAGAAATATTTCTTTAAAAGTTGGCTGTGGGCGCTGGCAAACGTTGCCGTGATTTTCCTGACCATTAATGGCGCGTTGTTCTATGGCATGGTGGAAGCCTGGTGGGGCGCTGCCTTGCGCATTTTGATGCTTTCGATTTTGATCTCATGGGTGGTGGTGCAGTTTTTTGCGGTGCCTTTCCTGATGATTCAGGAGGATGAAAGCCTGCGGCTTGCCTGGCGCAACGGATTGTTTACCGTTTTAGCCTCGCCTGGTTTTACCCTGGTGCTGCTCTTCTTTACCATTGTATTCATTGGATTGAGCGTTGTTTTCGTCGTTCCCTTGTTCCTGGGATTTATTTCGCTCACGACCATCCTGTTCACCCAGGCTGTCAGGGAGCGCGTGGCGACCTTCCGCGCCATTGTCCAGAAAGATGCAGAAAAGGATCAGGACGAGACGGACTGAAATGCTCGCTATAGCTCGATCATGACCTTCATGTACCTGCCGCCCGAGGTTTCAATTGCCTGGTATGCGTCCAGGTAACGCTTGAACTCGAAGCGGTGGGTCACCAGGGGGTCAAGGGTCAGCTTGCCTGCTTCGATGAGGGCGATTGCCTTCTGGTAATCGCGCTTTTGGTACATTAACGTTCCCAGGATGGACAACTCGCGGTCTTGCACCAGTCCGAGATCCACTTCTGGTTTCTTACCAAAAACCCCCACGACGATGATCGTGCTGCCCTTGCGGGCATGTGTAATCGCTTGTGAGATTGTGTCCTGGACGCCGACGCATTCCAGGATGAGGTCGGCTTTGTCTGCTCCAAATACTTCCTGGATTGCCTCGCCCAGGTCTGCTCGGCTGGTGTTGACGGTGTGTTGCAGCCCACACTGCGCTGCTTTTTCGAGCTTGTAATCGCTGATGTCGGTGATGAGCACCTCGGCGCCCTCTGCCCTGGCGACTTGCGCCGTCAGGTTTCCAATCGTACCTGCGCCTAATACCACCACTTTTTGACCATTGACTTCGCCAAAGCGCGCCAGAGCATGCACCGCCACCGACACTGGTTCGATCATGGCAGCCTGGTCGAGTGAGATCGACTCGGGCACTTTGAGGACCATCTCAGCATTGACTGCAAAAAACTCTTGCGCGGCTCCGCTGGTCTGGAACCCCATGACTTTCAAGTGGTCGCAGATATGATACATCCCGTGACGGCATGGATAGCACTTGCCGCAGGTCACCTGGGGCATAAAGACGGCTTTATCCCCAACGGATAATCCTTGAACCGACGCGCCCACCTCGGCAATAATTCCCGAAACCTCATGCCCTTGCACAACCGGGTAGCTGGTGTAGGGGTGCATGCCATGGAACACGTGAATATCCGAGCCGCAGACGCCAATGCGCTGGATTTTGATCAAGACCTGGTCTGGGTCAATCTGCGGTTTTTCGACTTCGTGGAAGGTAATGGAACCAGGTTGTGTCATGACGGCTTTCAACATCGAAAAAACCTCCATTTCTCATAAAGTTCATTTAGCAGAATTTCACATCCTTACCGCATGGCTGCTTATACCGGGCGATAGAGGAATTGCCTGGCAGGCTCTCAGCCTTGAAAAGGGTGCTGCCTGTCAATGCGTAGGACAAAGGCATGGTCACAAGGTTTCTCCGCGGGCAGTGTAACCAGCAGCCCATCTGGCGTCCAGCGCCAGTCTAATTCCCCATCAACGCCTGACATATGAACCGCTTTGATTTCACCCGGATACAACTGTTTGAGCGATTGAATCAAAACTGGTTCTGTTGCCCACCCTAACAAGATGGCATACAGCCGATCGTCTTTGACCGTAAACCGGATGTCTTTGGCGGTGTATTGCACTTCCTGATCTTCCATGAAATATCCAGACTTCTTCATGTGAGTGGGTCCTTCGCCAAATGTCAGCCAGGGCGTTGTGCCGTAGATGGCTTCTCCATTGATTTCCAGCCATTTCCCCATGCCCAGGAGCAGTTCCTGCGCCTCGTCTGGGATTTCGCCATTTGCCTTTGGACCAACATTCAACAGCAGGTAGCCATTCTTGGAAACGTTATCCACCAGGTAATGCACCAGCGTCCGCACGGACTTGTATTCCGCCTCCTGGATGTATCCCCAGGCTTCTCCCAAGTCAACGGTGGTGTCGGTGATCCAATCATGATAGGTCAAGGAGTCGAAGCGTCCCAGTTCCAGGTCCACCACGCCAGCGCCTGGCGCCAGGTCGTGCCATTTATACGTTACAACGACTTCTTTCCCCCAACTGTTTGCCAGGTTGTAGTATTCTGCCAGCATTTCCAGGCGGTAATGTTCCTGGATGCCGCGGATGCCAAAATCGAACCACAACAAATCGGGCTGGTAGCGCTCGATCACTTCGAGCGTTTTTGCCTTCCAGCGTTCCAAAAAAGCCTGGCTGGGAGGGTCTTGCTCGAAGAAACCCTCGCCCACGTTGCCGTCCAAATTGTGCGGTTCGCCGTATAAACCCGACCAGCGAAGGTCCGAGGTGTCAAATTCCTTCCGCCAGTGGGGGTAGAACCACCAATTCTCGGCATGATGCAGGGCAACCAGGAATTTTAGACCCTGGTTGCGGATGGCTTTTTCGAGTTCGCCAACCACATCACGCCTGGGTCCCATCTTCTTGGCATTCCATTCCGACAGGCGCGTGTCCCACATACAAAAGCCGTCATGATGTTCACCTACCGGTCCGGCAAAGCGGGCGCCCGCGCGGCGGAACAGATCTGCCCAGGCTGCGGGATCGAACTTCTCTCCGGTGAACTGGGGAATGAAATCTTTGTATCCGAACTTTGCTGGACCGCCATACATTTTGAGGTGATAGTCATACTGCGGCGTGCCCTCACGGTACATGTTATAGGGATACCAGGTGGCATTCGGACCCCTTGCTGGCACGGCATAGACTCCCCAATGGGTATAGATGCCAAACTTGGCTTCTTGGAACCACCTCGGCGTGGGGTGAGTTCTGATTGAATTCCAGGAGGGTTCAAAAGGCTTGGCGGACATTCACTTTTTGGAGGCTTTTTTCACGATTTATACTGTAGCGCCGGTGAAATTGAAGGCGCTCAGTTTCAGAGCCGGCACACGAACCGCCATCCCGCCGAATTCGCTTGCCAGCAGGCGCGTTTCTTTGCCGACCATCTCCACATGGTTGAGCGCCTCGACATACGATTGGGTGAAGCGCAGGTTTTTCACCGGATAAGCCAGCTCGCCATTTTCGATCAGGAACACCCCATCGCGGGTCATGCCGGTAATGACGCAGTCGCGCGGGTGCACCAGGCGGGTATACCAGAAGCGGGTGATGTGCAGCCCTTTTCGAGTGGAGCGAATCATCTCCTCCAGGGTTGCAATGCCCGGCGCCATAAACAGGTTAGCAGCGATCGGACCAAAGCCGCGCGCGGTGGGCGGCAAGGCATGTCCGGTGCTGACTTTTCCCATCCTGGCAGCAGTATAGCGGTCATAGACTGGACCTTGTACCACACCCTGGCTGACGATTTCCACGCGCTGGCGCGGCACCCCTTCATAATCGAAGGGCATGGGCAAGCCTGTTAGATCCAAGCCATCATCCCAGATGGAAACCTCAGCGCTCATGGCTTTCTGACCCAGGCGGTCGTTCATCCAGGAGCGCCCCTCGAATACTGCCTGAGCGCCCATGCCATGGAAGTTGAGCATGTGCAGCAAATCTTCGGTGACATAGGGATCGAGCACCACGGTGTATTCACCCGGAGGAACGGCGCGCGGGTTACGGCTGAGTTCGGCTTTTTGCACCGCCTCGCTGCCCAGCGCTTCGGCGTCAATGTCCGCGGCTTTCCAGGCTGAGGCGTGGGCGCGCCCTGAAGAGTCAGCGCTCATCACCACTGTTTGAAAATCAGCGCTGGTTGCAGCGTGGTAGGCAAACACCCCCAGGCTATTGGCGATGACCACTTCGCTTCTGCCGGTCGAAAAAGCGCCTGAAGCGTTCAGACCTTTTTCGGCAGCCAGGCGGCATACAATTCCAATCGCTTCTGCCCTGCTTTTAGGAGGGTAACTTGCCGTCGCCTGGTCGTATGGTCGGACTGTTTGATAGTCTGCCGGCTCTGGCAAACCGGGGTAATAGGGGTCTTCGGGGCTGGCAGCGGCATTCTCGCGGGCACGGGCAATCACCTCGTCTAGGGCAGTCTCGTCAAACCGGTTCGTCGATGCAATCCCCATGCGCTTTCCGATGAAACAACGCACGATCAAATCGGCATCGCGTTCCGCCACGTTTTGATGAATGGTGTTATTAGCAAAGCGGGTCAGGGATTGGTCGTTGGATAACAATAAAATTTCCACCGATTGGCATCCGCCCCGCTTGAATACTTTATCGATCAATTTCCTGGCTTCTTCTTCTCCAAACATTTCCAGCCTCCTCTAGGGCGCTTTGAGCACTCCGACGCGGATATTGCGGAAGCGCGCCGGCGCCGCGCCGTGACCGGTATGAGCGACTTGCCCGGGCTGACCTTTTCCGCAATTGGGAGTGCCCCACATCTGCCAGTCTTTTCCGCCGCAAACGGCATCACAACTGTTCCAGAACTGCGGCGTGAAGCCGGTATAGGTGGGGTTGCGCAACATGCGTCCCAGTTTACCGTTCTTGATCTCGTACCCGATTTCCGTGCCAAATTGAAAGTTGTAACGCTTGTCGTCAATCGACCACGAGCGGTTGGTTTCCATGTAGATGCCTTCGTCGGTATCGGCAATCAAGTCTTCCAGTCGCCACTCGCCTGGTTCCAGGCTGACGTTCGTCATGCGAACGATTGGGATGCGGTTCCAGCCCGAAGCGCGCATACACCCGTTGGAAGCGCGGTCGAGCTGCGCTGCAGTTTCGCGCGACATCAAATAGCCGACGAACACGCCCTCTTTGACCAGCGGCGTTGACTGGGCTGGCACCCCTTCATCATCCCAGCCAAAGGTGCCCAAGCCCAGGGGACGCAGGCTGTCGGCGGTTATGTTGACTACAGGCGAGCCGTATTGGAAGGTATTCAGCTTATCGGGGGTGAGGAAGGAGGTGCCGGCGTAAGCTGCCTCGCTGCCAAACACCCGGTCCAGCTCTGTAGGGTGCCCGCAAGATTCGTGAATCTGAAGCGCTACCTGGTCGCCGCCCAAGATGAGGGTGGTGGTTATCTCGCTGGGGCAAGGGTCGGCTTTGAGCAGCGCGGCTGCTTCGTTGGCGACTCGGTAGGCATTGCCGGGGAAATCCCATTTTTCCACCATTTCCCAGCCGGCGGTAACCTGCTGCCGACCAAAGGAGGTTGGAAAGGAACGCACCTGTACTTCGCCATCCCCCACGGCGGTAGCCTGTAAACCGCCGCCAGTTTCTACGATAGTCTGCTCGGTGAAAGCGCCTTCCGTGTTGGCAAACCACTTGTGTTCCTGGATGAAAGTCAGGTTCCCGCGCCGTACGCGCACGCCTGCCACGCGGCTCATTTCTGCGTCGGCTTGCAAGAGCACCTGCAGCTTCTGATCCAGGGAAATGGTGAAAGGGTCAACTTTCAGCGGCGTGTGGTAAACTCCCTGGCTGGTCACGGGGGGTCCCAGGTTCACTCGTCCGTTCTTGACCAGCGCCGAGGCGTGTGCAATCTCCACCGCCAGCGCTGTCTGAGTATCCACTTCAGCCTCGGTCAGCTCTCGGCTGGAAGCAAACCCCCAGGCGCCGTCCACCAGCACGCGTACCCCAAAGCCGATGCTTTCGTTGAAGTTGAGCGCATCCACCACGCCATTCTTGACCACCAGGCTTTCGGTGCGGTTGTGTACCACCCGGATATCGGCATATTCAGCGCCCTGCAACTGAGCCAGGTTCAAGGCGCGCTGCATTAAACTTTTCAAGTCAAGCCTCCTTCGATCAACTTATCCAAATCGTTCTTCTTTCCACACGTCAGCGTTCATGTGGTATCCGGCTTGTTCCCAAAATCCGGGGCGGTCGTGGGTCATGAATTCCAGCCCGCGCAGCCACTTTGCCCCTTTCCAAAAGTAAGGGACGGTCAGATCTTCCCTGCCAACCAGGTAACCCACCACACCCCGCAGCGGGTAGCCATGGTCTGGCGTGAGCGGCTCTCCGTTGAAGTGCGTTGCCATCAAGAAGTTATCCGCCAGCGCCACTTCCAGGGGCAGATTAGCCGTAAAGCCATACTCGGCGTGCTGCATCACGTACTTTGCGCTGGGCTTGAGCTTGATGAAGCCCTGTTCTACCAGCGTGCGCACCGATACGCCCTCCCACTCCGTGTCAAACTTGCTCCAGCGCGTAACGCAGTGGATGTCCATCACCCGTTTTGTCCTGGGTAGCTGGTTGAATTGCTCCCAGGTCCAGCGCACAGGCTCTTCGACCTCTCCCCAAACTTTGAAATCCCAGCGCGCCGGGTCGAATCCAGGCACCGGACCATAATGCAGGACGGGAAATTTTTGGGTCAAAGATTGCCCTGGCGGCAGGCGACCTTCTTTGCGGATTTTTTCTTCACTTTCCTTGCGTCGAAAGATATTGTTAAACATGTTCACCTCCAAACTGAGGTGGATTATATCAAACGAAGGCAGAAGAATTCTGTAAAACGGGTTGCGTCTGAGAAGCGCTTCCGCCATGCTGTGCGATGAAACGACAAGGCGCAGCTTGCCCATGATCGCCGAAATGAGTGCATCGAGCAGGCTGCGCCTGGTTGCAGGGATAGCGCTTTGAGATTCTAGACCAGTGTGAACGTCTCGCCAGGGGTTAGGACCGCCACCTGAGTACCCGTCTGTTGTTCTACTTGCGCCGCCCAGGAGTTTACATCCTGGGCGATCAAATCCCAGGTTCCGAAGTGGATGGGGATGACCGTTTTGGGTTGCAGCAGCTTGACTGCCCTGAGGGCATCCTCGGGACCCATGGTGTAGTTGTCGCCGATGGGAATCACTGCCAGGTCCAACCCTTCTTCGCCGATCAGCTTCATATCTCCAAACAATCCGGTGTCGCCTGCCAGGTAAATTTTCTTTCCATCCAGGGTAGTCAGCAGAAAACCTGCCGGGTTCCCGCCGTACGAACCGTCAGGCAGCGCTGAACCGTGCAGCGCCAGCGTCAGCTTGAGGTAGCCGAATGGGTGATGGTACCCGCCGCCCAGGTGCTGTCCATGGGTGCGGACGCCGTGTTTTTCCAGCCAGGAGGCGATCTCGAAGTTGGAGATCACCAGCGCCTTGGTGCGCCGGGCGATGGGAACGGTATCGCCAACATGGTCGCCATGCCCATGGGTGACCAGGATGAAATCGGCTTTGACGCGGTCGGGTGAAACGCCTGCCTTTGGGTTGCCGGTGAAAAAGGGATCCACCAGGATGTGATAGCCGCCTGTCTCCAGGCTGAGAGTAGCGTGTCCATGCCAGGTAAGTTGAGTGCTCATATTTACCTCCACATGGATTATTATACCTATGCATTGAGGAAGCATAAGGCTCATTTCTGCGAATGGTGATGATAAAATGTGAACCATCCCATAAGAAGAGTGTATCCTGATGTCCCCATTCATTGATTTCTCTCGTATCCGCACTTATCCGCTTCGGGAGCGTCCTAACCTGGTACACCTGGCAGACCTGGTTGCGCCTGAAGCGCCTCCGCCGCCCTTCGAGAGCCTGGAGCTGGATGATGTTGCCAGGCGCATCGTTACCGCCCGCCAATTGGGCAGAGCGGTGATCTGGATGATTGGGGCGCATGTCGTCAAGTGCGGGTTGTCGCGCCTGCTGATCGACCTGATGGAACGCGGTTTTATCACCCACCTGGCGGGCAACGGCGCCGTCTCCATTCATGACTTTGAGCTGGCGATGATCGGTGAAACCAGCGAAGACGTGGCGCGCGGCATCGAAGACGGCACTTTTGGCATGGCAGAAGAGACTGGCGCGCTGATGCACCGCGCCTTGCGCCTGGGCGTGCGCGACGGCTTGGGGTATGGCGCCTCGATGGGTCGTTTTATGGCGGAGAATCCCGAATTATTTCCCTATCGATCGGTCAGCCTGCTCTATCACGCTTACCGCCTGGGCTTGCCGGCGACAATCCACGTGACCATTGGCGCGGATATTATCCACCAGCATCCCCAGGCTGATTTTTCGGTGCTGGGCGCTGCCAGCGGCGCAGATTTTCGCTGCTTTGTCGCCTCGGTCAGCCAGTTAGAGGAGGGGGTCTTTCTCAATTTCGGTTCAGCCGTCACAGGACCGGAAGTGTTCTTGAAAGCGGTCACGATTGCCCGCAACCTGGGTTTTCAAGCAGCGCCGCTGACGACTGCGAACTTCGACTTGCGTCCTTTGCCCGATTACCACGCGCCAGTCAAGGGCGATCAGCCTGATTATTATTACCGCCCGCGCAAGAACATCATCAATCGTCCCACATCGCTGGGAGGGCAGGGCTATCACATCACCGGAGACCACAAAGTCACCATTCCCAATTTGTTCCATCGCTTAACGCCTGCCTTTCGGGAGGTTCGTCATCCAGAGGCGGCGGCTGTTTCATCGCCGCCTCCACACCTTGCATTACAAGCGCTGGTTGAACGCCAGCCAGCCTTAAAGCCGGTTATCCCTGCGCTGCACAAGGCTTTCGATATGCTTTGGCGCTCTTTCCAGGCGGGCAGGGCGCTTTACCTGGCGGGCAATGGCGGCAGCCTGGCTGACGCCCTGCACTTTTCTGCTGAGTTGCTCAAATCCTATGCCCGATTGCGCCCCTTGCCGGATGCTGTTGCCTGGCGCATCGCGCAGCAGCCTGATGGAGAGGTCCTGCGCCGTAATTTGCAGCCGGGTTTTCGAGTGGTTGTGTTGGGCGCTAACCTCTCCTTAGCCAGCGCGGCAGCCAATGATCTGCCCGACCGGGATATGCACTTGGCGCAAGAATTATTATCCCTGGCTCAGGTTGGCGATGTCTTTTTGGGGCTCAGCACCAGCGGAAATGCCCGCAACGTCTGCTACGCGGCGCAAGTTGCCCGGGCGCTCGGGTTGAATGTGATTGCCTTCACCGGTCAGCAAGGCGGCAGGCTGGCTGGCTTGGCGGATATCGCCGTCCAGGCGCCGGCAGCCCAAACCGACCGCGTCCAGGAGTTGCACATCCAGTGCTACCATGCACTGTGTGAAATGCTGGAAGCCGCCCTGATCGAGGTCAATGCATTATGAAGAGCAGGTTGGTGGATTACTTGAGGCGTGAACGCCTGAATCACGTTCTGGCGCAGTTGTCCCGATTGAAGATCGCCGTCGTAGGGGACATTGCTCTGGATGCCTACTGGTACGCTGATATGAGGCGTGCCTTGTTATCGCGTGAAACGCCGCGCTTCCCCCGTCCCATCATTCGAGAAGTCTATTCTCCGGGCGCTGGAGGAAATGTTGCCGTAAACTTGAAGACCCTGGGCGTGGGTCGAGTCATTATCTTCTCGGTTTTTGGACGGGATCATTGGGCAGCGCTGCTACAGGATGTGTTGTCCCGAGCAGGGATTGATACCCGGGAGATCGTTTCAGCGGTGGAGAGGTGCACCAATGTTTATATCAAGCCCATTTTGCTTGGCTATCAATCGCAGCAGGAAGATGCCCGTTTAGATTTCGAAAATGCATCACCGCTTTCGGATGCCTATGAAGTCGAGCTGCTGCAGCGCCTGGAGCGTCACTTGCCCAGCCTGGATGCCCTCTTGATTGCGGATCAGTTTGAAGTCAACGGGGTGATCACCGAACGGGTTCGCTTGAGGCTCAGCTCGCTGGCAGCGGCTTATCCGGAAAAGGTCTTCCTGGTTGATTCGCGCCAAAACATCGGGCAATTCGATCATTGTTACCTCAAGCCTAACCAGTTCGAAGCAGAGCAAGCATTCGAGCGCATCTCGACTGAGAGCGGCAACTCTGCTGCTGATCTGCCGGAATTGGGCAGGAGACTGAGCGGGCATGTGCAGCGACCAGTCTTCATCACGCTGGGCGGGAAAGGGGCATTGGCTTGCACCACCGAGCGCCAGGAGCGCATCCCGGCTGCTCCGGTCACGCCGCCGCTTGACCCGGTTGGCGCAGGGGATGCTTTCCAGGCGGCATTGTCAGCAGCGCTTTGCGCAGGAGCTTCTCCCTGGGAGGCAGTCGCTTTTGCCAATCTGGCAGCCGCTGTCACGGTGGAAAAGCTGCTGCAAACTGGCGCAGCTTCGCCAGAGGAGATCATCCAACGTTACGCAATTGCCTCGAAAGCAGCAAACGATGAGACGGTTTGAAAGCTTGCCCTGGCTGGAAGTGCTCAACCCGGGCGTTGTCCTGGGACAGGTGCGCTATGCCCTGTTTGATTTCGACGGCACGCTTTCTCTGATTCGCCGCGGCTGGGAAGACGTCATGCGGGCGCTGATGGTGTCGTGCATTACGGGTGGAGGTGAACCACCCGCCGAAATCGAGGCGGAAGTTGCCGCATATATCGACCATTCTACGGGAATCCTGACCATCAAGCAAATGAAATGGCTGGCAGAAGCTGTCCGGCGGTATGGCATTGCTAAAGAGGTGTACTCGCCCGCGGAGTATAAGCACCTGTATCTCGAGCGCTTGCTGACCCCCGTTCGTCAGCGGCTTGCCAGCCTGGATGGCAGCCAGGCAGCCCGCGACGCCTGGATGGTGGTTGGAGCGCGTGCTTTTCTGGAAAGCCTGGCAGACCGCCAGGTCCAATTATTCCTTGCCAGCGGCACGGATCAGGAATATGTGGTAACTGAAGCTGCCATGCTGGATGTCGCGCATTTTTTTGGGGACAACATCTTTGGCGCACAAGGCGATTCAGAGGAAGACTCCAAGGAGGCGGTCATACGGCGCCTTTTGCAGGTCAATCGCCTGGCAGGTCCTGAGTTATTGGTGGTTGGCGATGGACCTGTGGAAATCAGCCTGGCGCACGCAGTTGGCGCAGTCGCGCTGGGCGTGGCTGCTGATGAGCAGCGGCGCCAGGGGCTTGATGTTCGCAAGCGCCAGCGCTTGGTGGGCGCCGGAGCCGACCTGCTGATAACAGATTTTTTGCATGCTCAACAGTTAGCTCATCTGTTGTGCGCCCCAGTTAATCATGAGTAAGGTTTCAGTCCTCTTGCCTTGCTATAACGCTGCTGATACGCTGGATGAGGCGCTGGAAACGCTGGTCAGTCAAACCCTGGCAGATTTCGAGATCATCGCCATTGATGATGGCTCTACAGATGCCACGCCAGCCATCCTACGGGCATGGTCGCGGCGTGAGCCGCGCCTGCGCGCCCTTTCCCAGCTGCACGCTGGCATCATCTCAGCGTTGAACGCTGGCTTGCGGACTTGCCAGGCTCCCTACGTTGCCCGTATGGACGCCGATGACCGCAGCCATCCAGACCGCCTGAAGCTTCAGGCTCGATACTTGGATGACCATCCTGAGGTTGCCCTGGTCGGCTGCCTGGCGCAGGGTTTCCCAGCGAATCAGGTTCGCCAGGGGTTTCAGGTTTATATGGAATGGCAGAATTCGCTGGTCTCTGATGAGGAGGTTCGCCGTGAAATTTTCATCGAAAGTCCTTTTCCCCACCCCAGTGTAATGCTGCGCAGAGAGTGGCTGGAACGGGTGGGCGGTTATGAGGAGAACGGCTGGGCTGAAGATTACGATTTATGGCTGCGCCTGTATCTGGCAGGCGCGCATTTTGGCAAGGTTCCCCAGGTGCTGTTGGATTGGCGTGAGCGCCCCGAGCGCCTGACGCGCACCGACAGCCGTTATTCGCTCGAAAATTTTCTCCGACTCAAGGCGTATTACCTGCGCCATGGTCCGCTTCGAGACCGGGATGCGGTTTTTATCTGGGGAGCTGGGATGATGGGGCGCCGTCTGGGCAAGCAGCTTGAGCGCCAGGGGGTAACCTTGATGGCTTATTTTGACATCGATCCGGTCAAGATCGGTCGCACACGCCGCGGGCTGCCCATCCTGCCGCCACATCAGTTGGCGAGCTGGTGGTCGCAGTATGAACATCCGATATTGCTGGCTGCGGTTGGCGCGCGCGGGGCGCGCCCTCTCATCCGGGCGCGCTTCGAAGCGCTGAATTTGGTCGAGGGCAGCGACTGGCTGTTTACCGCCTGAGGCGACGAGAGCGGTGCATTAAGATATAATGCGTCGTTGTTTCGAAACTCTACAATCAGAGGCTAATTTATGGATTTTTCCACGCTCATCCAACCCGGCATGACCCATGAAATGTCGTTCGAAGTGCAGGAAGAACACCTGGCTTCCCATATTGGCAGCGGCGCGGCGCGCGTCCTGGCTACTCCCTGGCTGATTATGTTCATGGAACGGACGTCGCATCAATTGATTGCCCGGCATCTTCCGCCTGGATATTCCAGCGTTGGCACGGCAATCGACATGCGTCACCTGGCGCCTACGCCATTGGGCGGCAAGGTGCGGGTTGTGGCTGAAATCGTTGCAGTTGATAACGCCCAGGTATCGCTCCAGGTGCAAGCCTGGGATGAGATCGAGTTGGTTGGAACTTGCAATCATCAACGCTTCATCATCGATGAGGCGCGTTTCCTCAAACGGGTGGCAGCCAAGGCAAATTCTGGGTGAGCACGACTGAGTCAGATGTTCCTGTCCTTTATGATGGCTGGTCTTTGGTTCATCAGTCGAACAGCTCTGCCGCGCTGTACCTGTGGGGATTGCTGGTAAACATTCCCGCTGGTTTTCGCCCCGTCGTTGCCTTGCCGGGGGAGGCGCCAGACTGGCTGCCAGGGTTTCCGCTGCAAACCGCGTTTGCGGCAGTGGAAGACACCCCCTGGGGCAGGTTGAAATGGGAACAGCGGCTGCTGCCGGTTTTGGCTCGCCAGGTTCAAGCGCGGCTCATCCACCTGTGCACGGGTTTTGCCCCCCTTTTTCCAGGCGTTCCGGTCGTAGCCTCGCTGGTTGATTATGATATCTTCCCTTCTCATTCCCCTCCTTCTTTTGCTGACCGCTTGCGTCGTTCTATAGGCGCTGGAGGTCTGGCGCGCGCCGCTGCTGCGCTCCAGCCTGATGACCTGCATTTGCTGTCCAGTTCTCGGCTAAAGCCGGTAACCCCGTTTTCCCTGCCTCAGTTTTCTGAGATGAACGACCTGGCAGCCGTTTCACCCATTTCCATCCCCTTCGATCCTGGCGACTCCTTTGTGCTTTACCATGGTCCGACCGACCTTCGCAGCTTGCATCGCTTATTTAGCGCCTGGAGCTGGGCAGCCGCCTCCAGTCCAACGCTGCTTATTTTGGTGGGTGTGTCACCTCACTTGACAGAAGTCATTGCGAACGTGATGCAGCAATATGATGTCGCTGACACTGTCCTGGTGTTGCCAAGCCAACCGCCGGCTGTAATCGCTGGTCTCTACCGGGATTGCACTGCCTTGTTCCATCCAGCAGAAGTGACCGCCTGGGGTGAGCCGGTGCGTTCTGCTTTGATTTGCGGCAAGCCAATCGTGGCAGCGTATAGCCCGCAGGTTGACGCTTTGGTGGGACCTGCGGCTTACCTGGCGCCGATGGATGACAGCCGCGCCCTGGGAGCAGCCTTGCTTTCTGTATTGGTCGATGAAAACCTGGCAGAACAGCTTGCCCAAGCCGCACGCCTGCGGTCGGCTGCCTGGCGGACGAAATCATCCGCCGACATCCTCTTGCCCATTTACCATGCCGCGCTGTCTATGGGCGCAAAGGCATCTCGTCAAAACGCATCCCGCTGAATGTGAAAGGATACGCGCTTATCTGCGACCCAGCAGCCAGGCATAAACGCCCATCACCAGACCAACCAGGAGGATGAGACCGCCAATAATCGCCAGCAGCGGCGAGCGCCCGGGGCTTTCGGGGAGGGCGGCGGTTTCAACGATTTTCTGGGCGCTTGGCTGCGCCCCAAAACTGACGTAGGTTTCATCGCCGCCCACCAGTGTGATGCCGCGGTCCAGCGCGGTGGTCGGGTTGTATCCTTCAGGAATCGCTGCCGAGACAATGTACTCGCCTTCGGGAAGTCCCACGAAGCATACATAGCCCGGATCTAATTCCAGCTCTGCAGGGCAGGCTGGATCGACTTTAGCTGCTGTATTGGCAGTGGATGAGGCAATGCCGGCTTTGTCGCTGACGCTGATTGCCCCTCCCGCAATGACTGGTTCAACGTCCTGGCGGATGGCATCGCCGTTGTTGTCGAGATAGAGAATTACATACAAATTTGCAGTACCTGCCAATGGCGTATTGGTCGGAAGCTGCGGTAGGGGGGTAGGGCTGGGTCCAGCGGTGGGTGTTTCGAGCGCTGGTCCTGCCAGTCCGATGATCAACACATCGCCTGGATTGAGCACTTCATCGGTTCCCAGCTTATTCAAAAGGCGCAGGTCGTCCAACGAAACGCCGGTGATTGCGGCAATTCGCCATAATGTATCGCCTGGCTGGACGATGTAGCGGATACGCCCATCGGGACCAGGGGTGGGGGTGGGGAAGGGAGTCAACTGAGCTGGCGGCGCTGCCTGGGCAGGGCGAAGCGTGCCAATCGCCAGGATAACGCCAGCCAGCAGGAGAAGTAATGTCAAGCTGAGTTTTCGCTTCGAGCAGTGCATACGTGGAGAAATTATACTGTATCCTGCCAGGAATTACTCTGGCAGACGGGGCTGATCGACTTTCTTCAAAAAGCTCAACATTCCCAAAGCCAGCAAGTTCAGGCATACTGCTGCCAGCGCATTGACCAGAATCGTTGAGCCTCCCCATGAAAACAGGTAAGGCGCCAGCCAGGCGCCCGCCGCCCGCCCGACAGAAAGGATGGCAATGTTGGCAGCCAGCAGTGTAGCGCGGGCTTGCGGCAGCGCCTCGCTCATCAACGGCAGAAAGCTGACGATGGTGAATTCATAGGTCAGGTAAAAAGCCAATAACCCCATTACGGCGATCCCAGGCTGGCTAAACCGCGCAGCCCCTGCCAGCAAGAGGCAAGCCAGGCAGTTGCTCAACAGACCGGCTGCCACGGACCGCGCTTTGCCGGCGCGATCAACCAGCAACCCCACTAACGATTCCCCGCCCAGTTCGGCGAAGCCGATTCCAATCGAGACCAGCCCCAGAGCAGCCAGTTGAAACCCAAAGCGGTCCTCCATCCATACCCCGAAAAGCAGGTTGACCGACTCGTTGCCGATATTGAATAGAAATCCCACGGACAAACCAGCCAGCGCCAGGGGGGAAAGCAGCGCGCTGAATTTCTTGCCCAACGCTGCCTCCCCTTTGGGGATGACCGGATCGCGGGGAAGTTGCCAGGCGAGCACTCCCAGCATTACCAGGCTTAGCCCCAACAAAAAAGGAAATGGGCTGTTCCAGCCCCAGCGCCCGATCATCCACCCTGCCAGCGGCACCAGCAGGATGAAGCTCAGCGACCAGGCGAGCTCGGTGAGCGCCATGGGCAGGGCGCGCCTGTGGTAGGGCACCCGATCGCCCAGGTAAGCCTGCATGGCTGGAATGAACGTCAGGTATCCGATGTTCGTCAGGATCAGGGCTGCTGCAAAAGTCCAAAATGACGGAAAGGCGGTTACCAGCAGCATCCCAAAGACAAACAATGCCAGGCCGGTCAGCATCCCTGCTTTTCTGCCGCGTAGATCGGCTATCACCGCCAGAAATGGGCTGAACATGCCGGCAGCAGAACGAATCGACATGGCGCGCGACATGCTGTCCAGGTCCACGCCCAGCCCGCGCACGAAGAACGGCAGGAATGGATAAGCCATGCGGTACATCGTATTGAAGACCAGCCGTGTGACGATAAACGCCAGGATTTGTAGCAGCAGAGGGCGTTTCATGATGTCAGGTCGAAATCCGCTGGCGTCTGTCCAGGCTGGGTGGTTAATTTTCGGATGCCTGACCAGCCGGTTAAGGCTGGAAAGGACATCATTTGGATTCTTCCTTGCAATCCCCCTGCGCCAACGGCAGCCAGACGCAGAATGTAGTGCCCGCGCCTACCTTCGAATTTACTTCGATTCTTCCGTTATGGTTGCGCACAATCCAATAGGCAATGGACAATCCCAAGCCGAAGCCTTTGCCATCTCTCGAGCGGGTGCGCGATTTTTCGCCGCGATAAAACCGCTCGAAAATGTGGGGCAAATCTTCGGCGGGGATACCCGGTCCATTATCGCTCACGGTCAGCCGCGCCTGGTTTTGCACTTTTGCCAGACCGATGACAATTTCGCCACTCGGTGGGGAGTAATTGATGGCGTTGCCAACCAGGTTGACCAGGACTTGTTTCAACCGGTCGCGGTCTCCGCATACCAGCACCTGGTCGATTTCGCCCAGGCGGATTTGCTGGCGCTCGCGGGTTAACACGCTCATCTGGTTCATCACTTCTAACACCAGGGTGTCTAGCTCAACGAGCTGACGCGCCATGGGTATCTTTCCCGATTCGGCTTGCGCCAGGAGCAGCAAGTCGCCCACCAGCCGCGTCATGCGGTCCACTTCGTCTTCGATTCCGCTCAAACTTTCATCATCCAGGCAGCCCAATTTACGCATCAAACCGGTATTCCCCTTGATGACGGTCAGGGGCGTGCGCAGCTCGTGACCTACATCCACCAGGAAACGGCGCTGTGTGTTGAACAGGCTTTCCAATCGGCTGAGCGTCTGGTTGAAGGCGTTGATGAGCTGTCCAAGTTCGTCTTCGGGCGGTCCCTGGTAGGGGATGCGCCGGGAAAGGTCGTCGGCATGGGTGATCTGCAGAGCTACATTCGTGCCTGCCTGGAGAGGGGCAAGCGCCCGGCGGATGCTCAACCAGCCAACCAAGCCAGCCAGGCTGATGGCAGCAATGACGCCTATGAGCAGAACGATCAGCAGTGACCGTTGTGTGGCGTGAACCAACTGCAGACTGGTGCCCACCTGGAGCGTGCCCACCAGCCGGTTGCCGACCTGAAGCGGCACTGACAGGACACGGAGCTGCAAATTTCCCAGGGAAACATCTCGAAATACTGGCGTTGTGGCTTGCATGCCCACCGGATCCAGCATTTGTGTGAAGCGGGCGGCGTTCTGTGACATATCCACCAGCTTCTTTTCGCGCGACCATACCTGCACGTACACATCTGCAGGCAGTTCCATCATCGGCAGAGTCATGACCCTTAACATGCCGTGCGTGTCAACGCGCGCGTCCTGGATGATTTGTTCAGCCGTGCGCCTGAGGACATCATCCAACTGACGGGTCACGGTCAAACTGACCGAAATGTAAACTGCTACTCCAAAGAGTAGCAGAATACCGCCCACCAGTGAGGTGTATAAGAGTGTCAGCCGGTTGCGTAAAGACATCCGCCTCTAAGAAGGTTCCCGCAGAACGTATCCCATGCCGCGCACGGTGTGCAGCAGGCGAGGTTCTCCTTTTCCTTCCAGCTTTTGGCGAAGATAGCGGATGTAAACTTCGATAATGTTACTCTCGCCGCCAAAATCGTAACCCCAAACCCGGTCGAAGATCATCTCGCGGGTGAGCACCTGGCGGGGATGGCGCAAGAATAGTTCAAGCAGTTCGTATTCTTTGGCGGTCAAAGAGATCACCCGCTCCCCGCGCGAGGCTTGCCGAGTGCCGGTATCCAGGGTCAGGTCAGCAAACCGCAATGCCTGCGGTCTGCTGGGCTGCGCCCGCCTGAGCAGGGCGCGAATGCGCGCCAGGAGTTCATCCAGGTTGAACGGCTTGGTCATGTAATCGTCCGCGCCCATATCGAGACCTAATACCCGATCGCTGACCGTATCCTTGGCGGTCAGGATCAGGATGGGCACAGCGCCGCCAGCTCTCAGTCGCCGGCACACTTCCATTCCGTCGATGCCGGGCAGCATCAGATCGAGGACGACCAGGTCAGGGGGATTGTCTCTCGCCAGGAGCAAGCCCGCTTGTCCTTCCGTCGCCGTATCCACCTGGTATCCTTCGTATGCCAAGCCGCGCCTCAAGAACCGTAAGATGGCTTCATCGTCTTCGATAACTAAGATTCGTGCGCTCATAAGCCCTCCGAATATGAATATACCATAGGAACGTATATCTCACAATTCGAAATGGCAAGGGCACAGCGAACCTGGCAGGAATTGCCCGGCTTTTGTTCGCTGTGCCCCTGATGAATCGAGGCTATTGCGTCGTTTTTACTTAACTTCGACGGTCGCGCCAGCGGCTTCCAGCTTGGCTTTGGCGTCAGCGGCGACTTCCTTGCTGACGGCTTCCAGGACCTTAGCGCCGGCGGTTTCAGCCACATCCTTGGCTTCTTTCAACCCGAGGTTGGTGAGTTGACGGACCACCTTGATAACCTCGATCTTCTTGGCGCCAGCGTCCTTGATGATCACATCGAATTCGGTTTTTTCCTCTTCGGGTTCAGCCGCAGCAGCCGCAGCCGGCGCTGCCATAGCCATCGCCGCCACTGGAGCAGCCGCAGAGACGCCCCACTTTTCTTCGAGTTTCTTGACAAGCTCTGCAGCTTCGAGAACAGAGAGGGCGCTCAGCTCCTCCACCAGTTTATTTAAATCAGCCATTTTAATGTCTCCTTCAAATATTGTTTTTTACCTTGCGGTACTTTATGTACGTTCTAATAGTTGATAATTGGTTCCGTTGCCCTGTCTCATGCAGCAGCGGTTTCTGCCGGCTCGGCATGCGCTTTGATCACCGCGGCGATCGACCGCCCAGGTTCAGCCAGCGTGCGAACCAGCCTGCTGGCAGGCGCCAACAGCGTTCCAAGCAGTTGGGCGCGCACCACAGGCAGCGGCGGAAGGTCTGCCAGGAATTTCACGCCATCGGCGCTCATCGGGTTGCTTTCCAGGAACCCGCCCTTGACCTTGAATTTATCAGTCGTCCGGGCGAATTCCATCACTGCCTTGGCGATTGCCGGCGCGTCCTTGAAGGCGAACCCAACGGCGGTGCTGCCTTCAAATAAGCCTTCGGGCAGCGGCAAGCCAGCTTCTTTGAATGCCAGCTTCCCCAGCGTGTTCTTGACGATGTGGAATTCACCGCCCACCTCGCGGATTTTCAGGCGCAGCGCGTCCAGGTCCTTCATGGTCATCCCCGCATATTCGGCAAAAACCATCGCCTGGCTGCTCTTCAGCCACTCGCTGTACTGGGCTACCAGCTCTTCTTTGCGCTTTTTCGTTATAGCCAAAGTAAACTACCTCCTTTCCATGAAAAAGTCTTTGCCTCGCAGCTACCTGGGCAAAGACTCCTCTTCTAGTTCAAACCGTTCTGCTGGCGCAGACGCTATTTGATTGGAGGGGTCCTCACCTCGGCAGGGGATTAAGGGGAGTTGACTCCCCGCCTGCTGTCTCTGGCGAAGCTTTTACCGGCTGACGCCGGAATTACACCAAAATCCTTTGGGAACGCTCCTCATTCAGGGATTGCCATGCTTTGCGCCCGGACTGGATCGATCTTGATGCCGGGACCCATGGTGGTAGTCAGCGTTACCCGCTTGATGTACGTGCCCTTGGCGGCGGCAGGTCGGGCTTTTTTGACCGCCTCGATCAGTGCAGCCAGGTTATCGTACAATTGCTCCTCGTTAAAGGAGGCTTTTCCGATTGGTACGTGCAGATTGGCGGTTTTATCCAGCCTGAATTCAACGCGCCCCGCCTTAGATTCGCGTATCACGCGCGCCAGGTCTTCTGCCGGGACAACCGTCCCCGCCTTAGGATTCGGCATCAAGCCGCGCGGTCCCAGCACTCGACCCAGGCGACCTACTTTGCCCATCATATCAGGCGTGGCAATGGCAACGTCGAAATCGGTCCAGCCGCCCTGGATCTTGTTGATCATCTCATCATCGGCAATGTAATCTGCGCCAGCCTCGCGGGCTGCGGCAACGGCTTCGCCTTGGGCAAAGACCAGCACGCGTACCGTCTTGCCCAAGCCGTGGGGCAGGACAACCACATCGCGCACCTGTTGGTCTGCGTGGCGTGGGTCAACTCCCAGGCGCATGTGAACTTCCACGGTTTCGTCGAAGTTCGCCGTTGCACATCCCTTCGCCAGCGCTACAGCCTCTTTGGGGTCATACCAGCGATTAGGGTCAATTTTGGCTTTCGAAGCCAGGTATTTCTTTCCGTGAGTAGCCATTTTTCCTCCTGAGTGGTGCAAGTGGAAGGCTGATCAGCCGGATTTTCCGACTCGCTGCCTTCCTCCCACAGGTTCAGTCAACAATGGTCAAGCCCATGTTACGGGCTGTGCCTTCGATCTGGCGCATTGCGCCTTCGATGTCAATCGCGTTCAGGTCTTTCATTTTCAACTCAGCGATTTCGCGGATTTGCTTGCGGGTGACTTTGCCAACCTTCTCTCGGTTTGGCACCGCTGAGCCTTTCTCGATTCCTGCCGCCTTTTTCAACAGCACAGATGCCGGTGGAGTCTTTAGAATAAAAGTAAAAGACCCATCCGTGAAGATGCTGATTTCCGCCGGGACGATTTCTCCGGTGCGGTTTGCCGTACGGGCGTTATATTCCTTGCAAAACGCCATCAGGTTGATTCCATGACCAGCCAGCGCCGGACCAATGGGTGGCGCAGGATTGGCTTTGCCAGCCTGAATCTGCAGCCGAACGATTGCTTTTAATTTCTTTGCCACAATCTTTTCTCCTTCGTGGTATTAGCGGATGAGTGGTGATGCAGTCACCGTGCTACCTGCACCAGCGGGAACACCCTCCCACCATTTATGCTTTCTCGACTTGTAAGAAATCCAATTCGACCGGGGTCTCCCGACCGAAAAAGTTGACCATCACGCGCACTTTGGCGCGTTCCATATCGATTTCCGACACGGTGCCACGAAAATCGTTGAATGGACCATCCACAATGCGAACACGCTCGCCTGGTTTGAAGGTGACTTTGATGCGCGGCGCTTCCGCTTCCATCCGCCGGATGATTTGTGAAACCTCCTCCGGTCTGAGCGGGGTGGGGGCGTTGCCCATGCCAACAAACCCCGTAACGCCGGGCGTGTTGCGCACCACATACCATGACTCTTCGGTCATGATCATGTTGACCAGGATATATCCCGGGAAGACCCGGCGCTCGATAGTGCGCCGCTTGCCTTCCTTGACCTCTATTTCTTCCTCGGTAGGCACTACGACATCGAAGATCTTATCCTTCATTCCCATCGTTTCGATGCGCTGTTCCAGGTTATGGCGAACTTTGTTCTCATAACCCGAGTAACAATGCACCACATACCAGGCGCGACCATCCTCAGGCTGGGTTTCTGTTCCCTCTTCGAGCGGGAACAGGTCGTCCGCTGGCGATAATCCGCTTTCTTCGGGAAGGCTCGTGGAAGGTTCCCCTTCTGATTCGCCGAAGGCGTCTAAGTTCTCGTCATCCCATGTCATAGCAGCCATAGTGTATCGATTCAGTCAACTCGTTTAATTTGTTACGTGCCCAAGATGAGGGTAATCGTCCAGGAAAAAATCAGGTCGAGCCCCCACAAGAAGAAGCCCATGACGAAAACCACCACCAGCACCACGCCGGTGAGGTACGTTGCCTCGCGGCGGGTGGGCCAGGAGACCTTGCGCAGCTCTCCGATGGTCTCTCGGAGCATCTTGCGCAAGCCTTCCCAGGCTCGTTTGAAGATATTGCCCTGGAGGCGAACAGCTTTCTTTTCAGGCACGTAACAACTCCTCTTTACGGTTAAAACGCCGCCTCAGAGGGACGGCGTCGTTCTTCCAGGCAGGCCAGGCAGGAATCGAACCCACAACATCCGCTTTTGGAGAGCGGCGCTCTACCTATTGAGCTACTGGCCTGAGTTGGGGCAAGGTACACCTCGCCCCTACTTTGTCTCGCGGTGTACCGTATGTTTACGGCAGCGCGGACAGAACTTTTTCAGTTCAATACGTCCCTGGTCATTGCGCCGATTCTTTTGAGTGGTGTAATTCCGCTCTTTGCAATCGTTACATGCCAGGGTGATTACCAAACGGACATCTTTCTTCGAAGCCATAACAATCTCGCCGGTATTGCCGGTTCCTTTACTACTTCAAAATCTTGGTAATGACGCCGGCGCCGACGGTCAAGCCGCCTTCGCGAATGGCGAACTTGGAGCCTTGCTCCAGCGCCACCGGCACGATCAGTTCCACTTCCAGGTTGACGTTGTCGCCCGGCATGA